>JAABUK010000482.1_pt1 | contig 82831 bp, 71 predicted proteins | sample 5559141 | NCBI WGS metagenome assembly JAABUK01 (sample SAMN10711869, study PRJNA513367) | rock metagenome | isolation source: Antarctica rocks | place: Antarctica: Victoria Land, Pudding Butte nord | collected 2016-01-03
CAGTACGGCTGAGCCTTTTCTGAGCACTTTTTAGCGTCTTATAGTGGCTGTATTATTTCAGCCCAAATGCTTACTCAATTAAGCTTAGGTTGCATATGCCTGATTTTCAAGCGATAGTAACTCTATTATTTGTAAAGAACGATTTATTTTCCATTTCCCCACAGTTGCAAAAAATACTTTCTCATCCGTTCTTCTAATTGCATCTTGAATAGCCTCATGAGCAACAATGCTGAGCCCATCTGAAGCGTAGAAAACAGTATCTCCTGGCAAGCTGGCGCGTTGTATATACTTTGAAGGCTGCGGATTATACGAGATTCTTGAAACGCTTTTGAATGGACTCTCATCATTATTAACCTGACCACGAAATGTATATGCGCCGGGTTCCTGCAAAAAAGTATTATAGGGAAAAGGCAACGTATTTAACTCTTTTTTTACGTCTTCTAACGAAAGTTTTGATAAGTCTAACGCTTTCAATTGTCCTATTTTAACAGTTGTTTCAGAAAGATTCCGAATATTCATACAGTAGAATTTTACAAAAAAAACGTAACCCCCGCGCCGGCCTCTCAGCCAACGTGGGGGTTCCTTATCAATTGGCAATCGCCAAATTACTACATATTCTTCACAATCTCCTCGCCGAATTCGCTCGTTTTGAGGAGGGTAGCGCCTTCCATCTGGCGTTCGAAGTCGTAGGTCACGCGCTTGCTGGCGATAGCGGCTTCGAGGCCCTTATTGATGAAGGCGGCGGCTTCTTTCCAGCCCAGGTGCTCCAGCATCATCACGCCCGAGAGGATAACCGAGCCGGGATTCACCTTATCCTGGTTGGCGTACTTGGGCGCGGTGCCGTGGGTCGCCTCGAAGATGGCATGGCCGGTGAGGTAGTTGATGTTGGCGCCCGGCGCGATGCCGATGCCGCCCACGATGGCGGCCAGCGCATCGGAGATGTAGTCGCCGTTCAGGTTCAGGGTCGCCACTACCGAGTACTCGGCTGGGCGCAACAGAATCTGCTGCAGGAAGGCATCGGCGATGCTGTCCTTGATAATGAGCTTGCCCTGGTCCTGGGCTTGCTTTTGCAGGGCATCGGCTACCGACTGGCCCTGCTTGGCCACGATTTTATCGTACTGCGCCCAGGTGAATACCTTGCTGCCAAACTCTTTCTCGGCCAGCTCGTAGCCCCAGGTTTTGAAGGCACCTTCGGTAAACTTCATGATATTGCCCTTGTGTACCAGCGTCACCGACGGCAGCTTGTGCTCCAGGGCGTACTTGATGGCGGCGCGCACGAGGCGCTCGGTGCCTTCCTTGCTCACCGGCTTGATGCCGAACGAAGACGACTCGGGGAAGCGAATCTTCTTCACGCCCATCTCGTCCTGCAAAAATTCGAGCATTTTCTGGGCCTGCGGCGTGCCGTTCATGTACTCGATACCGGCGTAGATGTCCTCCGTGTTTTCGCGGAAGATGACCATGTTGGTCAGCTCCGGGTGCTTCACGGGCGAGGGCACGCCGTCGTAGTAGCGCACCGGGCGCACGCAGGCGTACAGGTCCAGTTCCTGGCGCAGGGCCACGTTGAGCGAGCGAATGCCGCCGCCCACGGGGGTAGTGAGCGGGCCTTTAATGCCCACCAGGTATTCGCGGAAGGCGTCCAGGGTTTCGGTCGGAAGCCAGTTGTTGAGTTGCTTGAAGGCTTTTTCGCCGGCCAGCACTTCCTTCCATACCAGCTTCTTCTTGCCGCCGTAGGCTTTTTCTACCGCGGCATCAAATACGAGCTGCGAGGCGCGCCAAATATCCGGACCCGTGCCGTCGCCCTCGATGTAGGGGATGGTTGGTTGGTCGGGTACGTTCAGCTTGCCATTTTTAATGGTGATTTTCTGCTCTGCCATGAGGAAAAAGGTTATCTATTTAGTCGTTGTTCAGGTTCGGGTGGGAAGTCAGGAAGTTCAAAGTATCTGTCATTGCGAGTAGCGCGAAGCAATCTTTCCTGGTCGTTCGCTTCGTTGGGTTAGTACCCCTTGCGTGAAGGAAAGATTGCTTCGCAGGCTCGCAATGACAGACGAGATTAATGCTTAATCAGGTTGTAATCAATACCCGAAAATCTCTTTTAGGGTAAGCTGTTGGACGGCGCCGTACTTAGCCAGTTCCTTGAAGTTCAGCCGGTCCTTGGAGCCGATAACCAGGATAACCTGGTTCTGCCCCCGGATTTTGGCCTGCTGAAATTTCTGCAATTCGGCAAACGTCATGTTCTGGGTCTGGTCGTACACGTCGCGGCGCAGGTCGTAGTCGAGGCCCAGGCGGCGCGCCCGCTCGTAGCTGAGCAGCACGCCTTCGTGGGTAATGCGGTCGGTGGCGATGCTGTTGCGGATGCTCTGCTTGGCGATGGCCAGGTTGGCGTCGGCCAGGGGCATTTCGGTGAGCAGGCTTTCCATGCCGCTCATAGCCTCGGGCAGCTTGTCGCTCTGCGTGCCGATGTAGCTGAGGATGTAGTTCGAGCGGCCCGTCTTGTCGGCGTTCGCATAGCGCGACATGGCCGAGTAGGCCAGCGCCTTGCTCTCGCGCAGGTCCTGAAACACTATGCTACCCATGCCGCCGCCGAAGTACTCGTTGTACAGCGCCACCGTGGGCGCCATCGCGTGGTCGTAGATATCTCCCTTGGTCAGGAACAGGATTTCGGCCTGCACCATGTTGTAATCCACCCAATAAACCTTTTTGTCTTTTAAAGGCTGCTCGGCAAAATCCTTGGGCGCCGGGTCAGGCTTTAGGGTGGCGGGCGTTTGATGCTCGGTGCGGATAACGTTGGTAACGCCAGCGACTGCGCGCGGCCCATAATACAGCACGCGGTGCTGGTACGTGGGTAGCGACTTCAACAACGAAGTCAGTTGCTCCGGTTTCAGCGCCTTCAGTTGCGCCTCTGGTACCACATCCGTAAACGGATTGCGCGGGCCGTACTTGGCGTAGTTCAGCATGGCCTGATTGAGAATCACGCCCTTGTTGAGCTTGGCATCCTGGCGCTGCTTCAAAATGCCGGCTACCTGGTTTTTGAGGGCCGCCGCGTCGGGGCGCGGGTTATTGAGCAGCTGCTCAAACAGCTTGAGCGCCGGCTCCAGGTTGCTATCCAGCCCGCTGAGGCTGATAAGCACCCGGTCCTGGCTGCTGCTGACGGCAAACGAGCAGCCCAGCTTGTAAAACTCTTGCTGGAACTGCGCCGCCGAGTATTGCCCGGTGCCCAGATACTGCAAATAATCCGTGGCCACATCGAGCAACGGGTTATTATTGGTGCCCAGGTCAATAGCATAGAACAGGCTGAACAGCCCATTCTCCGTGTTCCTGGTATAATAGAGGGGTAAGCCGGGCTTTATTTCGGCCGTTTGAATATCCTTTTTGTAGTCGATAAAAACCGGCTTCAGCTCGGTGCTGGGCAGCTTCGATACTTCGGTATAATAAGCCGAAGCCGCGTCGCGGTTGGCCGGCACCGGCGTAATCGCGGGCTTAATTACCTTCACCGTATTGGGGTCTTTGCCGGTGCGCTTAAACACGGCCACGTAATCCTGCCCGTAGTTGTCGTTGGCGAATTTGACGATTTCGGCCTTCGCAATGGTCGCAAAATCCTCGTTCTGCCGCACGTAGTCGGCCCAGCTCACGCGCTCGATAAACGACTCGTACATGGCCGAGGCGCGGGCCTCGTTGCTTTCGTAGCTCTTGGTGCGGCTCAGCTTCTCGTTGTTGACGATGGCCGGGATGAGCCAGTCGGGGAAGTCGCCGCGCTTCACTTTCTCCACCTCGGCCAGCATGAGTCCTTTCACGTCCTCCAGCTTCTGGCCCTGGCGCGGCGTGCCGTAGAGCACGTGCGTCGAGTAGTCGTCGTTGAGGTCAGCGAAAGTCTGGGCTTGCAGCACTTTCTGCTGCTGGTTCAGGTCGAGGTCGAAGAGGCCGGCCTGGCCGTTGGTCAGGATTTTGTCCAGCATCCGCAGGCGCAGGCCGTCGCGGGTGGCCTTGCCGGGCAGGCGGTAGCCCAGCATCACGTTCTCCGCCTGCGGCCCCACTACCGCCTTCACGAGGGGGGTAGTAATCGGTTTCTCCACCGGCGCGGTGAAGGTGGGCACCGGCTTGCTCGGCAGCTCCCCAAAATACTTGTCAATCAGCCGGATGGTCTGGTCGTAGTCCAGGTCGCCGCTCAGGCAGAGCGCCATGTTGCCGGGCACGTAGTACTGGCCGAAGTACTTCTTAATCTCCGTAATCGACGGGTTTTGCAGGTGCTCAATCGTGCCGATGGTCGTTTGGGTGCCGTAGGGGTGGGTAGGGTAGAGGCTGGCGTTCAGCGCCTCAAACTCCTTGCTGAAGTCCGAGTCCAGGCCCCGGTTCTTTTCCTCATACACGGCTTCCAGCTCGGTATGAAACAGGCGCGGCACCATCTCCTTGAGGCGCTCACTTTGCACGGCGGCCCACTTTTCGAGCTGGTTGCTCGGAATATCTTCCTGGTAAACCGTCTCTTCGTTCGACGTATGCGCGTTTGAGCCCTTGGCCCCGATGCTGCCCATCAGCTTGTCGTACTCGTTGGGCACGGCGTAGCGGGCCGCTACCCCCGAAATGGAGTCAATCTGGTGATACGTGCGCTTACGGGCCGCCGGGTCGTCGCGCTCGCCGCGGTACACCTCGTACAGCGCCTCAATTTTATCCAGCTCCGGCTTTTCCTTGCTCCAATCCTTGGTGCCGAGGCGCGAAGTGCCCTTAAACACCATGTGCTCCAGATAGTGCGCGAGGCCGGTGGCGGTGGCCGGGTCGTTTTTGGAGCCGGCGCGCACGGCCAGGTAGGTCTGAATGCGGGGCGCGTTTTTGTAGTCTGATAGGAAGACTGTCAGTCCGTTGGCCAGCTTGTACACGCGCACGCCGAGCGGGTCGTTGGGGGCCGTTTCGTAGCGGTACTCCTTGGCAGCGGCCGGGGCAACAGCCTGAGCAGTAGCGATGGCCGTAGTGGCGGGCTTGCTCGATTGGCACTGCGTAGTGAGGCCGAGGGCGGCCAGGGCTGGCAGCAAGAGCAACAACGGTCTATTCACAAACGTACTGGTCAGAGCGCGGGGGAGGGTATTAGGGGCACAAAGGTAGAAGTTCGTGCGGGTAATAAAAAACAAAAAAATCAATTCGGCTGCCTTATCTTGCCAGGTCGTAGTAACGGCAGCGGCAAGCTGAACGACATGCTTTTACGCCAAAACGTTGCCGGGCTCTGCAATAAATTGGGGGCAGGACCGTCTGGCAGGGTCCACTTTTTCTTCTTTCCCTTCTTATGGCTCAGACAGTTTTCATCACGGGTACTTCCACGGGTATTGGCGCGGCGGCGGTGCGCTTGTTTGCCGCCCACGGCTGACAGGTAGCCGCTACCATGCGCAACCCCGCCGATGCCAGATTCAGCGACTTGCCCGGCGTGCGGGTGTATGCTCTCGACGTGACCGACGACGCCTCCGTGCGGCGGGCCGTGGCCCAGGCCCGGCAGGATTTTGGCCCGCTCGACGGGCTCATCAACAATGCGGGCTACGGCCTCGTGGGGCCGTTTGAGACGGCCACGCCGGAGCAGATTCAGCAGCAGTTCGCTACCAATGTATTTGGCGTTTTTGCCGTGACGCAAGCCGTGCTGCCGGCCATGCGCGCTCAAAAATCCGGCGTTATTATCAACATTACGTCGGTGGGCGGGCGCACGGGCTTCCCGATGAACTCGCTCTACCACGCCACCAAGTTTGGCCTCGACGGCTTTTCCGAGTCGCTCTGGTATGAGCTGGCCCCGTTCGGCATTCACGTGAAAATAGTGGCCCCGGCGGGGTAGCCACCGATTTTGCCGGCCGCTCGTTGCATATGACGGCCAGCCCCAACGACGACGCCAACCCCTACGCCGGCCAGATGCGAGCCGTGCTCGCCACCTTCAGTAGCCGGGGCGGTCCGGCCTCGCAGCCCGAGCAGATTGCCGAAATTATCTACCAAGCCGCTACCGATGGTAAAAACCAGCTCCGCTACCTCGCTGGAGCCGATACCGAGCGCCTGCTGGGCGCGAAGGCCCAAATGGCCGAAGGCGACTTCATGCAGATGATTCAGCAGAATTTTTTGGGTAATGAGCAATAAATAGGCGATGGGTAATAAAGAACGTGTCAGGCTGACGAAAGAAGCCTGACACGTTCTTTATTACCCATTGTGCTAACGCGTGGCCGGCGGCGCGGCTTTAGTGGGCCGACTGGCGAAAGGCGGCCGGCGTGCGACCCGTCTTGCTTTTAAATAGGCGCGTGAAGTATTGTGGATATTCAAAACCCAGCCGGAAAGCCGTTTCGTTGATGGTAAGCGAAGTGCTGAGCAGCAGTTGTTTAGCCTTTTCAATCAGGGCGTGGTGAATGTGCTGTCGCGTACTCTGACCGGTGAGCGTGCGCAGCATATCGCCGAGGTAGGCCGGCGACACGTGTAGCGCGTCGGCGAAGTGCCGCACGGTGGGCAGAGGCTGGCCCGCGTCGGCAGAATAATAAGCGGTCAGCAGCGCCTCAAAGCTGCTCAGCAGGTCGTGCTCTACCACGTGGCGGGTAAGGAATTGCCGGTGGTAGAAGCGGTTGGCATACGTAAGCAGCGTTTCCAGCTGCGTCAGCAGCACCTCCTGGCTAAAGGCATCGAAGGGCCGCTCATACTCACTTTTGAGGCCGGCCAGCAGGCCATCGAGTACGCGCTCTTCCTGGGCCGAGAGATGCAGGGCCTCGTGCACCTCGTAGGAGAAAAAGCCGTAGCTGGTAATTTTCTGGCCCAGCGGGTACCGGCGCAGCAGGTCGGGGTGGAAAAGCAGTATCCAGCCGGTTACCTCCGATATATCGAGCAACTCATCTACGGTGAACACCTGGCCCGGTGCCGAGAAGCCCAGCACGCCCTCGCTGAAATCATACGCCTGTTGGCCGTAGTGCAGCAGTCCCTTGAGATTACGCTTTAGAAATATGATGTAGAGCTGCGGCACGACCGGCGTGAGTAGCCGCGCCCGCTCGGCGGCCGACAGCGGGTCGCCAGCCCGGCCGCGGGCGGTCGCCAGGTCAATCAGCGTGAGCAGCGGGTGGGCCGGGGCCGGCAGGTCGTAATACCGCGTGTAGTCCGTGACGGTAGCCAGCACCTGGAAATTTTTAACCTGCTGTTTCATAATTGGTTGGCATACTGGTGGCCCATAAAGTACTGGCCGCGAGCCCCGCGCTGCAAGCGCTCCCACGAAAACTACGATGCGTCAGTTGAATTTCGGGGGCAAAACTCATCGCGTGCGACTTATAACCAGTACCTTACCTGGCCAACCAGTAAACGGCGCTACGAAAAGTTCGGATACGCCGCGCCTACCGTGCTGCCTACGGGCAGAATGGCATCCAGCTCGGCCAGCTCGGCCGCGCTCAGGTGAATGTCGGCGGCGGCTACGTTGGCCTCCAGGTACTTGCGGCGCTTGGTGCCCGGAATAGTGACTACCCCCTGGGCCAGCACCCAGGCCAGGGCCAGTTGCGCGGGCGTTACGCCCTTGGCCTGGGCCGAAGCTTCGAGCTTATGCACCAGCTCCAGGTTTTTGTGGAAGTTTTCGCCTTGGTAGCGCGGAAACATCCGGCGCGAATCGGTGGCCTCAAAGTCGTCGGGCGACTTGATTTCGCCCGATAAAAAACCCCGGCCCAGCGGCGAGTATCCCACGAAGCCGATGCCCAGCTCGCGCGTGGCTTGCAGCACGCCGCTCTCTTCTACGCCCCGGTCAAAGAGCGAATACTCAGTTTCCAGCGCCGAAATGGGGTGCACGGCGTGCGCCCGTCGCAGGATGTCGGCCGGCACTTCGGAGAGGCCCAGGTAGCGGACTTTGCCTTCCTCTACGAGCCGGCTCATGGCCCCTACCGTGTCCTCAATGGGGGTAGCCGGGTCGAGGCGGTGCAGGTAGTAAAGGTCCACGTAGTCGGTGCCCAGGTTTTTTAGCGAGCGCTCAATGCTTTTGCGCACGTAATCGGGCCGCCCATTGAACTGCCCGTTCCAGGTAGCATCGTCGCCAATCTCAAAACCAAACTTGGTGGCGATGGTATACTTATCGCGCTGGCCGGCAATGGCCTGGCCAACCAGCCGCTCGTTGTGCAGCGGTCCGTACACGTCGGCCGTGTCGAGCATGGTCACGCCCAGCTCGAGGGCCCGGTGAATGGTAGCCAGGCTCTCGGCATCGTCGATGGGCCCGTAGATGGTGCCACCCACGAAGCCCGACATGCCCATGCAGCCCAGGCCCTCCACGGATACTTCCAGGCCTTGGCTGCCCAGAGCTACTTTTTTGATGGTATTCATGTGCTTATGGTAAAAAAGAAGGAATATTCTACCGTACAAAGGTCCAGCCCTACCCCCTGCCAAGACTACACGAACCGAGGCTTCTGCAACACAAATCACTGCTCCCAAACGCACGACAGCCCGGCCAATGATGCATCGGCCGGGCTGCTAAGGCTGAAAAATGTTATTCGGTGCCAGGTGCGGCCGGCGTTTCCGCGGTGGCCGCGCCCTCGGCCGGCCGGGGGCCTTTGCCGCCCCGGTTGCGGCCGCCGCGCTTGCGGCGACGCTGGCCCTCGGGCTTGTCGCCGTCGGCGCGGGGCTCGCGGGGGGTAGGAGCCTCACCTTCCGGGCGTGGCTCGCGGGGTGGGCGCGGGGCACGGAGAGCTTCGCCTTCGGGGCGGGGCTCCCGCGGCGGACGGGCCTCACGGGGCGGGGCCACGTAAGCCGGCACGGGGGCCTGGCCCGCGTCGATGGCCGCGAGGCGCGCCGAGGCCTGGGCTAATCGCTCGGCGCGTTTGGGGTCGTTCTTGTCTTCGTCGCGGCGGGGGCCCCGGTCACGGCCACCTCCGCCGCTGTCACGGCGTTCGCCCTCGGCGCGGGGCGGGCGCGGGCCCCTGTCGCCTTCGGGGCGTGGGCCCCGGTCGCGGCCGCCCCGGCCGCCCTCACGGGGGCCGGTTTTGCCGCGCAGGCCGCTGAAGCGTTTAGGGTCAAACTCCGGCGCGGGGCCGTAGCCGAGGCCCTCGGTGATGGTTTGCTTCTCAATCTCGCGTTCGATGAGCTTCTCAATTTTAATGATGCGGTCCTGGTCCTGGTCGGCAATGAAGGTAATGGCCGTGCCCGTGGTCGCCGCCCGCGCCGTACGTCCGATGCGGTGCACGTAGTCCTCGGCGGCGCGGGGCACGTCGAAGTTCACCACGTGGCTCAAGGAGTCAATATCGATGCCCCGGCTCACCACGTCGGTGGCTACCAGGATGGGAAACTGCTTGTTCTTAAAGGCGCGCATCGTTTCCTCGCGCTCCTCCTGGGTGCGGTCCGAGCTGATGCCCTGGGCCGGGTAGCCCAGCTTATTGAGCGAGCGCACGATGCCGGCTACGGCGGCTTTCTTGCTGGTAAAGAGCACCATGCTCTGCACGTCCTGGGCCTTGATGAGGTGTTCCAGCACGGGCAGCTTCTGGTGGTCGAAGGTCATGTAAAACTGCTGATTGATACCCGCCGCGGGCTTGCTCACGGCCAGCCGGACTTCGTCGGGCTGGTTGAGAATCTGCTGCGAGAAATCGCGGATTTTGCTGGGCATGGTGGCCGAAAACAGCAGCGTCTGACGCTCTTTGGGCAGCTGCCGCACGATGTTCAGGATGTCATCGGCGAAGCCCATATCCATCATCTTATCGGCTTCGTCGAGCACCAGGTACTTCAAATCGTCAAACTTGACGTAGCCGAGCTGCATATGGGCGATGAGGCGGCCGGGCGTAGCCACGATAATATCAGCCCCGCTGGTGAGGGCGCGCTTCTGCTGCTCCCAGTTTTCACTCTTACCCCCACCATAAATAGCAATGGATGAGGCTTCTACGAAGTAGCCGAAGCCCGTTACCTGCTCGTCAATCTGGGTGGCGAGCTCGCGGGTGGGCACCAGCACCAGCGTGCTGGTAGTGCCGTGCCTGGCGTGCGAAATCTTATCGAGCAGGGGCACCAGGTAGGCGGCCGTTTTGCCGGTGCCAGTCTGGGCGCAGGCGATGAGGTCCTTGCCAGCGAGAATCTTCGGAATGGCCTGCTCCTGAATGGGCGTGGCGTTGAGGTAGTTCATGGCATCCACGCCGGCCAGGAGGTCGTCGTGGAGGTTGAAATCGTGGAAAGTCAAAGGTTCAGCTTGATAAAATGAGTAAAAAAGAGCTGCCCTTGCATTTCCCGGCCAGCAAACCGCTTGATTCAGAACAAAGGTAAGCTGAATAAGTGCCCCGCTTACGCCTACCTTCGCCCCATGTCCCTTGACCGTTTTTCGGAGCAAGCCGCGCAGTACGCCCGTTATCGCCTCTCCTACCCACCCGAACTCTACGCCTGGCTGTTGCCGCAGGTGCCCAACCGCCTGCGGGCCTGGGACTGCGCCACCGGCAATGGCCAGGTGGCCACGGCACTGGCCGACTATTTTCGCGATGTGGAGGCTACTGACCTCAGCGCCAGTCAGCTAGCCGAGGCTACCGAGCGGCCTAATATCCACTACCAAGTAGCCACGGCCGAGCACACGCCCTTCCCCGACGACTACTTCGACCTGATTACCGTGGGGCAGGCCGTGCACTGGTTTGACCAGGAAGCCTACCACCGCGAAGTGCGGCGCGTGGCCGGTCCCGGCACCGTGCTGGCCGAGTGGGGCTACGGCCTGGGCCAGACCGGCAACGCGGAGCTAGATGCGCTCATCCGGCACTTTCATGATGAGGTAGTGGGTTCTTACTGGGATGCCAACCGCTGGCACGTGCTGGACGAGTACGCGCGGCTGCAGTTTCCCTTTGCCCGCGTGCGCACGGCTCACTTCGAGGTGCGCCGGCAGTGGTCGGCGGCCTGGTACCTCGACTATTTGCGCACGTGGTCGGCGGTGGCCAACTATGGTCGCCAGCACGCCAATGCCGATGCGGTGCTACTCGTGGCCGACGAGCTGACGCGCCAGTGGGGGGTAGGGGAGCGGGAGGTAGTATTTCCGGTGTTCGCGCGGGCCGGCGTGGTGTAATGAATTAGTAACTGTTTCGATGAAAGCCAAAAAAATTCTTTGCCTGCCCGCTGGTTGGAAAGTTCGCGTGAAGCTGTCGGCCACTGGTAATTACACCGTGCTCCTTTTCAAGCAGCAGCAAGTTCGCATGGAGCTGATGTGCCAAAAAGCCTCCATTGCCGTGGCCGTGTGGGAATGCGTAGCCTGGGCGTCGCGGGTGCAAACCGATAAGAAACTGCTATATCCGCTAAGCTGATGACTGCTACCCTGCCCTTTGCCGGCCTGCGCGTGCTGGAGCTGGCTACCGTGCTGGCTGGCCCGCAAGTAGGCCAGTTTTTTGCCGAGCTGGGGGCAGCGGTACTGAAAATAGAAGCGCCCGCCGGCGACGTAACCCGCACCTGGCGCACCGCCGGCGACAACCCCGAGAGCAGCGTGTCGGCCTATTTCGCCGCCTCCAACTGGGGCAAAACCTCGCTGGTACTCGACCTGACCCAGCCCGCCGCGCAGGCCGAGCTACACCGGCTGGCCGCCCAGGCCGATGTGCTGGTGGCCAGCTTCAAGCCCGGTGCCGCCGACCAGCTGGGCGCCGGCCCTACCCCCCTCCGGGCTCTCAATCCGCGCCTCATCTACGCGCACCTCACGGGCTACGGCCCCACCAGCCCGCGCGTGGGCTACGATGCCGTGCTACAGGCCGAAACGGGTTTTATGCACCTCAATGCCGCCGGCCCGGCCGACCCACCCCAGAAAATGCCCGTGGCCTTCATTGACTTGTTCGCCGCGCACCAGCTCAAGGAAGGTATCCTAACGGCGCTTTATCAGCGCGAAAAAACCGGGCTGGGCGCTTTGGTTGAAGTAAGCCTGCACGACAGCGCGCTGGCCTCGCTGGCCAACCAGGGGGCCACCTGGCTCACCACCGGCCACGACCCGGTGCCGCTGGGCTCGGGCCATCCCGGCATTGTGCCCTACGGCACCGTGTACCGCGCCGCCGATGGCCAGCGGTTGGTGCTGGCCGTGGGCACCGATGCGCAGTTTCAGCAGCTGTGCCTGGTGCTGCAACGCCCGCACTGGGCCCGCGAAGTACGCTTTGCCACTAACCCCACGCGGGTACGCCACCGCCAGGCGCTGGAAGAATTGCTGCTCGTACGCATCGCAGAGCTCAATGGCGCAGCCCTGCTGCACGAGCTGGCCCGCCTGGGAGTGCCGGCCGGCGCGGTGCGCTCGGTAGGGGAAGCCCTGGACCAGGAGGCGGCGCGGGCCATGCTCCTACCCCCGGCGGCCGACTTTTCTTACCCTGGCCTGCGTACCGTAGCGTTTCGCAGCTCGGCCTGGCCCATTGCCGCTACTTTGCTACCCCCACCGCCGCTGCCCAATGGGGGTTGGGCGCGATAATTGGATAAGCGACGCCTCGCAACGCCTTCCCAGGCTTGACCGCTAAGGTAATCCATTATCGTTTTTGCATGAAACTTGTACCCATGTCGCGCCTGCTCGGCCTGCTCCTGGTTGGACTGCTTTTATTGGCGCGGTGTCCGGCCCAAGCCTACTCCGTACTGAGCCACCAGGCCAATATTGACTCGTGCTGGACACTAGGCCTGCGCCCGGCCATTGAGCGGCGCTTTCCGGGGGGTAGCGAAGAGGATTTGCGCAACGCGAAGGCCTATGCCTACGGCGGCTCCATTATGCAGGATATGGGCTACTACCCCTTTGGCTCGCCGCTGTTTACCAACCTGGCCCACTACGTGCGGTCGGGCGATTTTGTCAGCAACTTATTGAAGGAAGCGCGCGACCGCAACGAATATGCGTTCGCCCTGGGGGCGCTGGCCCACTACGCGGCCGACATCTACGGCCACGAAATGGGTATCAACCGCTCGGTGCCCATCCTTTTCCCCGAGCTTGGCCAGAAATACGGGCCGGTCGTGACGTACGAGGAAGACCCGGTAGCGCACGGTCGCACCGAATTTGCCTTCGACGTAACGCAGCTGGCCGCCGGCCGCTACCGTTCCAACGCCTACCACGATTTTATCGGCTTTAAAGTCAATAAAGACCTGTTGGAGCGAGCCTTTGCCCAAACTTACGGCTTAGAGCTGAAGCAGATAGTATTTAATGTGGACCTGGCGTTGGGGTCGTATCGCTTCGCGGTGCGCAACCTCATTCCGTTGGCCAGCCGGGCTGCGTGGCGCGCCAATCGCCACGAGTTGCGCAAGGTAAATCGCCGCATTCGCCGCCGCGACTACGTGTATAAACAGAACAAAGCCGAGTATGAGCGCGAATATGGCTCAAACTATGAGCGGCCGGGCTTCGGGGCGCGCATCGTGGCCGGCATTATTCAGATTCTCCCGAAAGTTGGCAAGCTGAAGAGTCTCAAATTTATCGCTCCCTCCCCCAAATCACAAGCCCTGTTTCGCGCCAGCTTCCACCAGACTATTCTAACGTACTGCCGGTTTCTGAATGCGCAAACGGCTACCGTGAACCAAGCACCCAAGTTGCCTAACACCAATTTTGATACCGGTCATCCTACCCTATTAGGTGAGTACAGCCTGGCCGACCGCACCTACGGCGAGTGGGTACGCGAGCTAGCCAAGAATGACTTCAAGGGCATTACGCCTCCGGTGCGTCAGAATATCTTAGCTTTCTTCGCTGACAACTCACGTTCGCCAAGCAATGTAGAAGAGAAGGAAAAGGATAATCTGCTCAAAACCAAGGAGGCTTTGGTGCGCCTGCGAGCGCTAAAGCTCTAGTTGTCGTCGCCGAGCCCGCTGGTGAGGCCGGGAACTGGGGTACCTTGGTTGCCCCGCACCGTAGGAATGCCCATCTTCTCCTCACGCTTTTGCTGGTAGCGCGCAAACTGCGCTGGCGTGAGCACGTCTTTCAACCGCTCCAGGCGGGCCAGCCCGATATCCTCGATGTAGCCACGCAGCTTGGTCGGCTCCTGCCGGTAGCGCACGCGGGCCGCCTCCAGATTACGCACCGAGTTCGTATTGATAGCCCGTACTTTTTCAACCTGAGCAGGACTCAGGCTCAGCGCCTGCGTCATATTGACAGTGAGTGATTCGACGCGGTCAGCTACCGAGCTGGGCCGGGGAGACGTAGGCTCAACAGTTTTAACCGCCGCGGAAGCTAGCTGGGCCATTGCTGGGGTGGCGGCCAGCGGGATACCAGCGGCTATCAGAAACAGGGGAATAAGGCGCATAATATAAAGAATATCGTAAAGATTATGTAAAAGCTATCAGGTAGCTGCTGCCAAACTTTCTATCGCTAACGCGAATACCTGCCATTTTGGTGCCGAAAATAATAAGTCGTACAAAAAAAGCCGCTGATTTTCAGCGGCTTTTTTTGTACGACTTATTCTAAAAAAGAAATCCTGCTGGAGTTTACTTGATAGTGAACATGCCACCAGCAACTTTGCCATCTGCCCCGATAGCGCCCGGCTTGAGTGTTAGGGTATACGTGCCAGCTGCAGGAATTTGCAGGTTCGGCCCGTCCTGCACAAGCGCCCCACCAGTGCTGGAAGTACCACCCAGATTAGTTTTCCACTTGCCAGTTACCGGGTCGTCTCCACCATAGCGGAATTTATACTCATCCTGCAGGAAAGAACCCGTGTAAGTATAGGTGTCCGATGCGCAGTCATACGTCATGATAACGTCGGTACCCCAGCCTTTAGCCGCCGCGCCAATCACACTCCAAGCCTTAGGCAAAGCAGGTTGGCCACAATAGGTGTAGGTAGTTACGGTCAGCGCTACGCTCGGCGAAGCCCAGATAAAATTGGGCGCGTAGTTAGCATTGAGGCGAACCTCTGCTTGGCCCGCCGTGCCCGAAGTCAGCCCCAGCGTCTGCAGCGCGCCATTCAGGTCCGATACTTTAACGGCAGTCGTTGGGCCAGCTCCGGCATCAATCGATACGGGTTTAGCAAAGTTAGTACCCGGCTTCGCAAATTGCAACTGGTACGTCATGGGCGGTGTAGCCGACTTGTCGGTACCGCTCAGCGCAGACGATTTGACGGGCGTCCAAGTAAACGTAATGGCCGTTTGGTCGGCATTAGCTTGGCTCAGCACCACTATTGAGGTCGAGGCGGTGAGGGTGGGCTGGTTGCTGGGGGTAACAACTGCCTGAACTTCGTCCTTTTTGCAGGCCGTGGTAACCACGGCCAGAGTAACGCAAAGACCCAGTGCCTGGGTAAGGTATTTGTTCATGAGTAGAGGAGTGGGAATGTTAAATGAGAAAAAGAAGCGCGACGTTGCGCCCAAACGCCCCGCTTCTGCTGCTGGTTCCGCTTAATTATAGCCCAGGTTCTGAGGCAGGCCCGGATTCAGCACTCGCTCAGTGTTGGGGATGGGGAAGAGGGTGCGGAAGGCCTCGATGTCCTTACCAGCCTTCGCACCGCCCTTGAAGGGCCAGTTGTAGCCCGTCGTGTACTTCCCAAAACGAATCAGGTCGGTACGGCGGTGACCTTCCCAGAACAGCTCGCGGCCCCGCTCGGCCAGGATATCATCCAGAGTAACGCTGCCCAGCGGCGCGGCCCCAGAGCGGAAACGCACCTGGTTTACCTGCTCCAGCGCCGTACCCGAGGTACCACCCGAAGCACCGCGCAGCAACGCTTCGGCGTACATCAACTTCACGTCGGCCAAGCGAAACATGAAGAAGTCGGTATCGGCGAAGTTACCCGAGGGGTCGGAGCCGGGCGCGCCGGTTGAGGTAACGTTGCGGAACTTCCGAATCAGCGGCCCGCTGCTGAACGAGCCGAGGGTATCGACGTTCGGGTTCTGGCCTTTGGTAAAGAAGAGGCTCTGGCGGGCATCCGGCCCCGTGGCCCCGCCCGGAAACAGGCTGAGCAGGTTGGGCTTGGTGCGCAGGCCGAGCCAGCCGCCGTTGATGCCCGCCGTTTTGGGGTCGACGCCCCGGCCTACCGGCGCGTGCACCAGGTAGGTCATGCCGCCGTAGTTCTGGGTGTTCAGGCCATCGAACGTAATGGCAAAAATGGCCTCGCTGGCCGAAGTCCGGTCGTTATCGGCCAGAAACATATTGGCGTAGTTTGGGGCCAGCGTGTAGCTGCCCTTGGTCAGCACCTTGTCGGCGTAGGTGAGCGCATCGGCTGAGCGGTCGGTGCCGGTGTACACCTTGGCGTTGAGGTAGAGCTTGGTCAGCAGCGTCCAGCACACGGCCTTATCGACGCGGGCGTACACGGTGTGCGGGTTCATCAGGGCGGAAGTGGGGCCATCCAGGTCCTTCAGCTCCGACTCCACGTAGGTAAACATATCCGCGCCTTTCTTGTAGGCCGGCACGGTGCTGATAACCAGTGCGTCGTTCTCCGTAATAAACGGGCCGCCGCCAAACAGGTCGATGGCGTGCCAGTAGCTCAGAGCGCGCAGCAGGCGGGCCTCGGCCCGGTAGGTTCGGATGGTAGCCGCCGCGTTGGCATCGGTAATACCGCGCTTAGCTAGGTTCGCGTCCGAAGTCTGCCGGATGAAGTCGTTGCAGAGGCTGATTTCGTAGTAAATCCGCTGGAAGGTAGCCCGGATGAATTCGTTGTCGGCGTTCCAGGTGTTGGTGTTAAGAGCGGGCAGGTTGCCGTCGTTCCAGCCCAGAATGGCCTCGTCGGTCGTGATTTCCTGGAGCTGCCAGTATGCCCGAATGTAGTTACCAAAGCTGCCGTCGATACCCGAGATATCGGACGTGCCGCTGGCCCCGCCCTGCCCGCTCACCGCGTAGGTTGAGTAGAGACGTGCCAGCAACTGGGCAACCTGGGTAGGGTTGGCGTACACCACGTCCGGGTTGCTGGCCAGGTAGTCGGGCGTCTGGTTCAGGTCCTTGGAGCAGGATGAGGAGAGGGTAGAAAGGCCCGCCGCGAGGGCCAGCACTCCCAAGGAGCGAGCAAAATAGTTACGCATAAAAAGTAGGGTGGGAAAATTAGATACCAAGGTTCAGGCCGACGGTGAACGTACGAGGCCGGGGGTAAATCGTATTGTCGATGCCGCCATTATTGCTGCCATTACTATTGAGGGGCGTAATCTCCGGGTCAAGGCCCTTGTACTTGGTGGCAACGAATACGTTTTGAACCGCAAATGTCAGATTCAGGTTCGTGCCCTTCTTAAGTAGACTGCCGAAATTGTAGCCCAGCGTGGCGTTGTCCATGCGCAGGAACGAGGCGTTCTCGATGAAGTAGTCCGAGAGGTACTGCGCCGAGGTAAAGCCGGTAGTCAGTACTTCCCGATTCTTGTTGCTCACGAAGTTAGGCTGGCTCAAATCGTAGAAGCTCTGCGAGCGCACGTTGTTGTACACGTAGTTGCCGAGGTTAGCGCGCAGCGAGAAAGCCAGGTTTACGCCGCGGTAGTTGATGTTGGCTCCACCGCCCAGCGTCCAGTCGGGCCGGGGTGACTTGTAGCGGTACAGGTCGGCGCTGCTGAAGCTGCCGTCGCCGTTGCGGTCCACGTACACACCTTGCAGCGGCTGCCCGTTGGGGCCGTACACCTGCTGGTACACGTAGAAGCTCTGGGTGGGGTAGCCCACGGTATTTACCTGAACTAGGTTGCCGTTGCCGCCCTGGATGCCGCCGGTCGGCTGGCCAACATCGCTGGTCACATCGGTGAGCGTGAGCTTGGTCAGGCGGTTACGGTTGTACGAGGCGTTGGTATTCACCGTGATGTTGAGGCGCTCGCCCTTCACCACGTCCAGGTTCAGGATGGCCTCGACCCCCTTGTTGGTCAGCGAGCCAACGTTGTAGTTGCCGGCGTTGGAGTTACCCGCGCCCACCTGTATATTGGTGAAGTTGAGCAGGTTTTTGGTGTCGCGCTGGTACACGTCCACCGAGCCGTAGAGGCGGCCATCGGCAAAGCCGTAATCCAGGCCGATGTTGTAGGTAGTCGTCGTTTCCCAGGTAATGCCGGCATTATAGGCATCGGGGCGCAGGGTTTGCACGAACTGCGGCGCGCCGTTGGGGCTGTAGCCAATCTGATACTGCGAAGTCTGGTTACTGAGCGTGAAGCTCGACAGGAAGGGGTAGTAAGTGTTACCCAGGTCCTGCTGGCCGGTCTGGCCGTAGCCCAGGCGCAGCTTCAGGTCCGACACGGCCTTGCTGTCTTTCAGGAAGTCCTCGCCCTTGATGCGCCACGCGAACGCGCCCGAAGGGAAGTAGCCCACCCGGTAGCCATCCAGGAAGCGGGAAGTTTCGTCGCGGCGAATGGTGCCCGTAAAGAGGTACTTATCGCCGATGTTGTAGTTCAGGCGGCTGTAGTAGCTCAGCAGCACGTTAACCTGCCGGCCGAACGACTGCCCGGTAATCTGGTTGGCCGGCGACTCCGGCGTCACCACCGAGCCGTTCAGGGCGAGGTTAGGAAACGTGTAGAAAGTGTTCTGAAAACGCTGGTACGAGTAGCCGGCCAGCAGCTCCAGGCGACCCGGCCCCACGGTGTGCTCGTACTTGGCGTAGGTTTCGAGCAGCTTGTTGTCGAGGTCCTGGGCATTGGCGTTGTTCTGGCCCCGGTTAGCGCCCTGCGAGCGGTAGGCCACCGCCGAGGTCAGGGGCAGCACGGTAGTACCCCGGCCGCGCTGAATGTCGTAGCCCACGTTCACATTGGCGCTCAAGCCCGGCACGAAGGGCAGCTTGTAGTCGAACTGCACGTTGCCGATGCTGCGCTTGATGGTACTGCGGTCGCGGGTCTGGTCAATCAGGGCCACCGGGTTGAGCGGCGAGAGGGCGTTGAGGCTGCTGTTGTCTACGTACTGGAAGAAGCCCCCGAACGGCGTATAGCGCGGGTCGGTGGACGTAACGGGCTGCGTGGGGTCAAACACCACGGCGTTGTTCACGGCCGACTGGTTGGAGAAGTTGTTGTCAATCCAGGAGCCGCGCAGGTTCAGGTTTATCCGCAGGCTGCCATTGAGCAGCACCGGGCTGAGGTTGAGTGAGCCGGTGTAGCGTTTCAGGTCATTGCGCTTGAGCAAGCCTTCCTGGTAGAGGTAGCCTACTGAGGCCCGGTAAGGCAGCTGGCCGGCCGCGCCGCTCACGCTCACGTTGTTATCGGCCGAGTAGCCATTATGGAAAATTTCCCGCTGCCAGTCGGTATTCGCCGAGCCGAGACTCTGAATCTGCGCCCCGGTCCCGCGCGCGTTCACTAAGCTGCGAAACTCGCCGGCCGAGAGAATGTCGGCGTACTTAGCCACCGTGGCAATGGACTGCTGGGTTGAGAAGTTAACGTGCGTCTGCTCACCAATAACGCCGCGCTTGGTCGTGACGATAATTACCCCGTTAGAGGCGCGTACACCGTAAATAGCGGTGGAAGAAGCGTCTTTCAGAACCGTAATGCTTTCAATGTCATTAGGGTTATACTCGTCACGAAGTGGGTTGCGCGTGGAGAATATGATATTTCCGGGTTAGCAGGGACGCGAGGTCCTGCCCAAACTCAGGGAGCCGGGTGAAAAAGCCCTGAACGGCCTGGCGGAATTCGCCTTTGGTGCGATAGAAGGTGGAGTTGATAATCTTTTGGCGCAGGTATTTCCACAGGCGCTCAATCAGGTTCAGATTGGGCGAATAGGGCGGCAAAAACACCTGCACAATCGACTTGTCGGCCAGCCATTCGCGCAACTCCTTGTTTTTGTAGTAGCGGGCGTTGTCACAAACGACGTAAATACGGGCCTTATCGGGGTGGGCGGCCAGCAACTGCTCGTATAAGCGCTTTGTGCTCTGCGCGTTGACGCAATCCGTCTCATCGAGTAGCACCTGGGTCGGCTCAAAGGCGTTGAGCGCCGCATTCAGGTTCACCCGTTCCCGGCCGCTGACGGTGAGCAGGGGGCGTTCCTCGCCCACGGCACACCAGGCGCGGGTGCAGCGGGTGTTGTGGGTGGGATGGGCCGCGTCGGCATAGTAGAGCACCGCCTCGCCCCGCTCGACGTGCGCTTCGAGCACGGCCAGTTCCTGCAAAAAGTCCGCCTGCGCCCCGGCATCGGCCTGACAGGGCACGGGGGTGGTAAGCTTATAGGTGAAGCCCAGTCGGTGGAGTAAGTCGGTCAGGCCCGAACGGGAATAAACTACCTCGTACGTTTCAGCCAGCCACGTTTGCAAGGCTTTCGTATCGGTATAGAGCGTCGTGTTGACCTCTTGGCAGAGGCCTGCGAGTTGGACACTGCTTAACAACCCCCAGTAGCCGGGGCGCTCGTGGGCCAGATACTTTTCCAGCCCCAAGTCGGTAAAGGCCCGCACGTAGCGATACAGGGTGGCCTCATCCAAACCCAGCGCCTCGGCCACACTGCCCACGGGCCAGCCGCTGTCCAGCATCAGCACGACCGTGACCTTGACGTAGCCCTCGTCATCACGCCGCTGCTTTTGCAACTGCCGCAACGCCCGTCGCTCACTAGCGGTCAAGTGTACCTGCATGGGGGCAAGTTTAGCACATTTCAACGACTTCTTTCGCAACTCTCTTCGTGACCAGTATAATCTGCGTCAGCGGGTTAGTACCCCCCGAAATGTTGGTGTTATCCACCGGTACCCCGTCGATGACGATGAGCGGCTGATTGGAAGCGTTCAGCGAGGAGCCACCGCGAATCAAAATCTGGGTGCCGCTGCCCGGCGCGCCGTTGCCGGTCGTAATCTGCACGCCCGCTACCTTGCCCTGTATGAGCTGCTCGGGGTTGGTTACCTGGCCTTTCACGAACTGCTTTTCCGAAATCTGCTCCACCGCGCCGGTCAGGTCCTGGCGACGCTGGGTACCGTAGCCTACTACCACGGCCTCGCCCAGAGCCGTCGCGTTTTCACCCAGCGTTTGGGCCGGTACGTTGGTCGTTTTGCCAGCGGCTACCGTCACGGGCACCCGGGCAGTGGAGTAGCCGATGAATGAAATGACCAGCGTGTGGGCGCCGGCTGGCACGCCCGCGATGGTGTAGGTGCCGTCGGCGTTGGTCGAGCCGCCTACTGAAGTGCCCTCTACCAGTACCGTAACGCCGGGTAGCCCTTCATTCTTGGCATCCGCGACGCGGCCGCTTACCGTGCCGGTAGTAGCCTGAGCCCAGGCGCCTAGTGAGGCAGTCAGGCTGAGAGTTAAAAATAGGAGAAACCGTAGTTTCACCAGGTAGGTGTGTTTCATAAAGTGTTGAAACGGGTGGGGAAAAGTGAAATAAAGAAGTGAGCAAAGGCTTGGGTTGATTTACCGTTTGTAGCTATTGGGGACTAGAAAAGCTACCGGCATCAGCAAGTCAAAAAAGTTGTCAAAAAGGAGTTGATGACAACTGCAAACGATTGCGGATATGAGCCGCTGAAATGTTAAAAAATTGTTAGAATTCACGACAAGATAAACCAGTAGCCTACCACAAACCAACTAAAAAGGCCCCTGCGCCTACGGGTAGCCGGGGTCATAATGGTATTATTTAGTAAGGTCACAAACGTGCGTTCGTGTACTGTTGGGTTCGGCGAGAAAGGCTGGAAAACCCTGCGTTGTTTATCACATCCTGAAACAGTGGAAAGGAGGTCAAGTAAAATTCATTACCCCAACTGATTAGGCTAGTAGCTGGCGTGCTAAATTATTCCTCAAAAGCCACGCCACCGCTTAGTGAGGGGGTAGGGAGCAGGCCGCTGACTAAGATTCTTCAGGGGTCGAAAGCCCAGCCTTGACCCGTGCGTAAGGCTGGAAGAAAAATTGAAAATAAGCGGCACCCTAGTTGCTACTGGATGCGGGAAGCCCACTAGGGGCGGTATGCTGGCCCCAAAGCCAGGTTTTGCGATTTGAAACAACGCACACGTCCCTACCCCCGCGAGGCTACCCTGGCCCGGCAGGCTTGCCTGCTACGGAGTGCCCGCCGTACTTTTGGTTGATTTCGTCTTCTTTATGAAAGCTATCTACAGTATTCTGCTACTAAGCATCTCGCTACTAGGCAGCTCAGCTGTCGCCAATGCGCAGGTGCGGCGTCCTGTGCCCGGCAAGTCGTCGGCTAAAGGCAAACCGGGCAGCCGGGTAGTAGCACCTCCGGCGCCCATCGAAACGGCCAAGCGCGTGGATAGCCCGGATGGTGAAGGCAAGCCGCCCCTGGTTATCAGCAAGGTAAAAATAAAAGACCCGGTACTGGTGTTTTACCAGCAGGCCGCGCCCAATAACGCGGTGCAACAGCTGCTGATGGACGAGAAAAACCTGCCCCTGCTCAAAACCGTGTCCCTCGAAGACCTGGTTGCCCGCCGTGAGGTATTCATTGATGGCCTGGGCAATTACGACCCGCCCAAAACCGCGGCCGATGCGGAGAAATATCGCCTCACGGGCGTGAGCCAGCTAGCCAGCAGTGAAAAGCGCAAGAGTGCCCCCGACGGCCGCAGCACCTACGCTCGCCTGAAAGTACCCAGCCCCGGTGACCTCTACGTGGTGCGCGAGTCGGCCGAGGAATACCGGCACTTTGTGAGCGGCCCGCAGAAGAAGGGCTCGCGCATTGATTTTAGCGTGAACGCGCTGCCGGGCGTCGATTCGGTACGGGCCATTTATACATTGCGCAAAATCGACGCGTCGGAACGTGGGGCGGGCAGCGGCGATATTATCCGGTAGAGCCGCATGAACATTACGGAGGCCATTGCCCAGCATGTGCTGGATGCGCACGAAGGAAACAACTGGACGGAAGTTGACCTGGCGCATACGCTGCGGGACGTTACGCTGGCCGAGGCCACGACCCAAACCGCTGCATCGCCTAATACCATCGCGGGGCTGGTGCGCCACCTGGCCTACTGGAACCGGGTGATGGTGCGCCGCGCCCAGGGGCACGCTACCGAAATCGGCCCCGCCAATGGATTTGACGGCCCTACCCTGCGCTCGGAGGCCGAATGGGCGGCCCTGTGCGCCGATGCGCTGGCATCGGGCCGCGAGCTGGCGGCGGCGGTTCGTGGCTTTCCAGAGTCGCGCCTGCCGGAGCCAATTATGTCGAAGTACTCGTCGGCCTATAAAAACCTGCAAGGCGCCGTCGAGCATCTGCATTACCACCTGGGGCAGCTGGTATTGCTGAAAAACCTGGTGCGCAACCAACCCATTTAGAAGATGGCTCACTAATGAATGTTCTGGTTACAGCGGTTACTTTTGTGAGTAATTAAAAATTAAAAATGATAAATTAAAAATTTGGCAGTCAGTTTTTTAATTTATCATTTTTAATTCTGTACATGAACTCTGAACCTACACTAGGTTTGCTGGTGCTGGCGGCGGCCGCAAGTTTGCCGGCGTTGGCCCAAACTACGCTGCGCCTGACCTCCCTACCCCCCGCTACCCCGGCTGGTCAGCCGATTTACGTGGCTGGCTCGTTCAACAACTGGCAACCAGCCGCCGCGGGCTATGCTCTGGTACGGCAGCCCGACAGTACTTACCAGTTGACCCTGCCCGCTACCGTGCGCGGGCCGCAGGAATTCAAGTTTACGCGTGGGTCCTGGGCTACCAGCGAGGCTGATGCCAGCTTTCAGCCCGTGGCCAACCGGCACGCGGACGTGGGGGCCGGTCCAGTGACTCTTAGCTTTCAAGTAATGAGCTGGCAGGACCAGCGCCCCGGTGGTGCCCCGGCCGCCCCCAAGCTACACACGCTGGCTGCCAACGTGCGCGTGCTGGCCGATTCTTTTCGCCTACCCCAGCTGCACGGGCGGGCGCGGCGGGTCTGGCTCTACCTGCCGCCCGGCTACTCGAAGAGCCAGCCCAGACGCTACCCGGTGCTATACCTGCAAGACGGCCAAAACGTGTTTGACGAAGCCACGGCCTTTGCCGGCGAGTGGGGCGTGGACGAAACCCTCAACCAACTGGCCGCCAATGGCCAGAACCCCAACGGCTGCATCGTGGTGGCCGTGGACAACGGCGGCGACCGCCGACTCGACGAATACTCGCCCTGGGTGAATGCCGAATATAAAAAAGGCGGCGAGGGCGACCCGTACACCGATTTTCTGGCCCTTACCCTCAAACCCTACATCGACGCGCACTACCGCACTTGGCCCGACGCGGCGCACACGGCCATCGCGGGCTCCAGCATGGGCGGGCTCATTGCCCTGTACGCGGGCCTCAAATACCCTTGGGTATTTGGGCGGGTAGGCGTGTTTTCGCCGGCTATCTGGTTTGCCAAGGACTCCCTGTTGGCGTATGAGCGGCGGCACCGGCCCGCGCCGCGCGCCAGCCGCTTCTACTTCGTGGCCGGTCCGGCCGAAAGCGAAACGATGCTGCCGCTGATGGCCGCCGTGCGCGATGGGCTGCTGGCCAGGGGGGTAGCCCCCCGCCAGCTTCGCCTCAAAGCCCCCGCCGATGGCCGGCACGCCGAATGGTTCTGGCGGCGCGAGTTTGGCCCCGCCTACCGCTGGCTGCTGGCAAAATAGGGGGGTAGGGATAGTAGCGGTTAATGAAATTTTCATTAACCGCGGCGAATAAACTTGCGGAGTTGCCGGCTGCCCGTATATTTGCCACCGTATGAACCGCCAGCATCTAGTCATTACCGCGATGAATTGCCGCCCCAAACCGGGGTCCGGAATCGCGCGTTTTGGCCAGTTGCCACGAGTACCAAGCAAGTAAAAATGCTACCACCCTCCCCGTTCAGCCCAGCTTAGCAGCCCGATTCCAGCCCCCTGGAATCGGGCTTTTTTTTTGAATTTTACCTTATCATTACCGCTATGTCACTGCACTTGCTCGCCCGTCCGCACCACCCCGCCGCCCCCGCCTCGGGCATGGTCTGGAAGATGCTGTTCGACCGCCAGCAGGCCCTGCTGCACCGCTGGGCCGGGCCCGGCTTCTGGCAAGCGCTGGCCGAGCTGGGCCTGCGGCGCGACACGCTGCCCAACCTCACCCACATCAGCCGCCAGGTGCGGCAGCGCACCGGCTGGACGCTGCTGCTCACCGGCACGCCCGTGAGCGAGGGCACCTACTACGCGGCCCTGGCCCAGCGCGAGCTGCCGGTAGTGTCGCGCCTGCGCGGCTTCAGCGAGTTTGACCAGCCGCCGGGTGGCGTCGATTTGTTTGCCGACCTTTTCGGGCGGGTTGCGCTGCTGTTGCAGCCCGGCCATGCGCAAGCGTTGCACGAGCTGGGCCGCGCCTGGGAGCTGGCCGCCACGCCGGCCACGGTAGGGCTGCTGCGCCGTTTTGCCCGCGCCACGTTCGAGCGGGGGCTGCTGGCCACTGAAAGCCAGCCACATTTCTACGGCGCGGCGCTGCTCACTACCCCCCGTTACCTGCATGCCGCCGCCGGGGCCGAGGCTACGGCTTATCAGCCCCTGGCCAACGTGGTGCGCCATCTCAGCCAGCCCTCTGCCGAGGCCCACCTCACGGCTGTAGACCCGGAGGTGTATTTCGTGGCCCAAAGCTGGGCCGACCTGAGCGCGGCCATTCAGCAGCTGTGCCAGGAACTGGTGAAGCTGCAACGCCAGGCCATCGGCAGCCAGCCGCTGCCATTTGCGGCGGTGCCCACCGATTATGCCAGCCGGTAGCACGTATTCGCGGCCCGCATACCGGGCCTGCGGCAGGCAGATTAAGGCATCCTAGCTCAAACGTAAAAGCGCCCACTTCCCTGGAAGTGGGCGCTTTTTTAGGCATGATAAACGATTGGCAGCGCTAAGCCTTCAGGCGGGCTTTCAGGTAAGCCAGGGCTTTCTGGTGAGCGTCGGCGGCCAGCTCTTTGTTGTATTTGGGGTTCGACGGGTTGGCGAAGGCATGGTCGGCGGGATATTCTTTCACCGTCACCTTTTTGCCGGCGGCAGCCATGTCCTTTTCAAACTGCTGTACCACCTCGGGATTTATCCACTTATCCTGCTCGGCAAACAGGCCCAGCACATCGGAGTGCAGCGTTTTGAGCTTGGTCACATCCTTTTCGGGCATCCCGTAGTACATCACGCAGCCCACGGTCTGCTTGCCGCCAAGCAGGGCAGTTTGCAGGCTCCAGCCCCCGCCGAAGCACCAGCCGATGGAGGCAAATTCGGCCTTGGGGCCAGCGTATAGTTCAGCCCCTTTGATGATGGCCGCCGCGCGCTCGGTTTTCACGCCCTGCATCAGCTTGCCGGCTTCTTCGGGGGTAGTGGCCACCTGGCCGTCGTAGAGGTCGAGGGCAATGACGTTGACGCCGGGCATTTCCTGGGCATACATCGCCGATTCCTTCTTGATGTAGTCGTTCAGCCCCCACCACTCATGGATGACGAACAGGTACTCGTTGCTCGGCTTGGCACTCTTGATTTCGAAGCCGTGGCCGGTCTGGCCATCGGTCGTTTTGAAGGTTATCATCTGGCCTTCGCCCTCGTAGGAGTAGGGTAGGGGCGCGTCGTGGCCACCCGAAAAATCCTTGTCGGTAGCCAGCATGGCGAAGGCCTCGGTGGCGCTGGCCGGGCGGGCGCAGCAGCTCGTCGCGCTTTGGGCGGCAGCCGACCCGAAGGTGCAGGCAGCGGCCAGCAGGAGCAGTAGTTTTTTCATGGAAGTGAAAAGAAAAATGGTCTGATTAGGTGGTACCTAACCAGACCATTCAGCAGAGGTTTACAGGATGCGAAAACTAGGCGTCGTACCTGGTGCGCACCACCGCGCTCAACTCAGTCAGTAGCGAAAATAACCCCACATAGGTGCGGTTCAAATACACGAAGTGGGCCGAGCCGCGGGGCTCGCGCTGCTGGCGCAGGCCCTGGTCCTGCATCAGGTCGTCGCCCAGGGCATAGAGGCTTTTGAGGTAAGCCGGGTCGCCGAAGTTGAAGGTCTCCTGCCGGAAGGGCCGGCCTACCAGCTCCAGCGACTGCGTGAGGGTGCGCAGGTACATCTCGCGCAGGGCGGGAGAATCAGTGGAGCGGAGTATGCCGGCTTCGGTGAGCAGGGTAGCGAGGCGGGCGGGGTCGGTGAGGGTTTCGGGAGCCAGCAGCGCCAGAAACTGCTGCTGCTCCAGCAGCGGCACGTCTTTTACGCAGCCAAAATCGAGCACGCCTACCGTGCCGCCGTCGGTGAGGCTAAACAGGAAGTTGCCGGGGTGCGGGTCGGCGTGCAGCTGGCGCAGCTCGCGCAGCTGGTACTGATAAAAATCCCAGAGGGCCTGGCCAAGCTGGTTGCGCACTTCCTGGCTGGGGCTGCCGGCCATAAACTCCTGGAGGTGCTGGCCGGGCAGCCAGTCCATCGTGAGGATGCGCGCCGTCGACAGAGCGGGGTAGTAGGTCGGAAATTGCAGGTGCGGCAGGTGGCCGCACTTGGCCGCCACGGCCTGGCCACGGCTCAGTTCGAGCTTATAATCAGTTTCTTCGAGCAGGCGGGCCTCCACCTCAGCAATGTAAGGGCGCAGGGTTTCTTCCTTGAGGCCCATCACGCGCAGGGCCACCGGCTTCACCATCGCGATATCGGACCGGATACTCGCGCCTACCCCTGGGTATTGCACCTTCACGGCCAGGTCCTTGCCCAGTTTGCGGGCAAAATGCACCTGCCCAATGCTGGCCGCTTGCCGCGCATCGGGCTCAAACTCATCGAAAACCTCGCTCGGCGAATGCCCAAAGGCATCGCGAAAGGCCTTGACCACCAGCGGCCCCGATAGTGGGGGCGTCTGGTACTGCGCCTGGCGAAACTGCTCGGCGTAGGCGGGGGGTAGGAGGTTTTTCTCCATCGCCAGCATCTGGGCCACCTTCAGCACCGAGCCCTTCATCTCGCTCAGCGTGCCGTAGAGTTCGGCGGCGTTGGCCTGGTGCAGGTCGGCGGTGGGCGAGTCGGCGCCCACGGCTTTTTTGGCGTAATGCTGCACGTAATTGGCCCCCACTTTAAAGCCGGTTTTGGCGAAGCGGGCGGCGCGGGCCACTTTGGAAGTGGGCAGCGACTCCTGGGGTTGGTTGGCCATGACTTAGCGCTTATGCAGCAAAAACCGCCCGAAATCGAGGGCTGAATCGAACGTGTTCCTACCCACCAGGTCGAAGCTCAAGGTTACGGCCTTCTCCACGGCCGCGTCGGTGCGCTCGAAGTTGACCGACTCGTCGCGCACGAAGTAGAGCAGGATAAATTGCAGCTGCCGCAGAAAAATACGGCCGTAACCATCCTGCAAAAACGGCCGGCTGGCCACCTCACCCGTAGCGCGGCCTTCCTGCAACAGCTCCCGCACGAAGTCCTTAAAATCATCCTCAAACCGGTTCAGCACCTTAGGCACCAAAGCCGGCTGGCGCTTTTGCGAGCGGCCCAGCGTGAGCAGCACGAAACTGCGGTTGTTTTTCAGGATTTCGAGCAGCGTGTAGTAAAAGGCCAGCAGCTTTTCGCGGGCGCCGTAGCCTTGCCAGGCTGGCTCCTGGGCCGCCTGGGCGCGGGCATCGTGGCCAAAGGCAACCCAGGCCTCGCGGTCGATGGCAGCAAAGGAGGCGTAGTGGCGGTAAAATTCGCCCTCCGAAATACCCTGCGCATCGGCAAAGGCAAAAACGGTTTTGGGCGCGTGGCCGTGGCGGCGCAGGTAGTCGAGGTAGGCGGCTTTGAGGTCGGCTGATTCCATGCCGGTATAACCGGCTAGCCGGGCTGGTAGTTCTTCTTTTTTGTCATTGCGAGCGCAACGCGGTGGAGCGCGGCAATCGCCCCGACACGACACCCACGGCAGTCGTTCGGCTATTGTTCAGGTGCGATTGCCGCGCTCCACCGCGTTGCGCTCGCAATGACAAATGACTATTACTTCCTACCCTTGCGAATAAGGTCGATAGCGCGCTCGCGGCCAAACTTGTGGTCCACGATGGGGGTAGGGTACTTATCGGTGCCAAATTCGGGCACCCACTGCTTTACGTACTCATACTCAGGGTCGTACTGTTTTTGCTGGCTGTCGGGGCTATACACCCGAAACCACGGCGCGGCTATAGCCCCGGTGCCGGCCATCCACTGCCAGTTGCCCACGTTGTTGCTCATGTCGTAGTCGAGCAGCTTTTCGGAGAAATAATGCTCGCCTGGCCGCCAGTCCATAAACAGCTGCTTCACCAGCAGGCCCGCCGCCGCGATGCGGGCCCGGTTGTGGATGTAGCCGGTTTGGTTGAGCTGGCGCATCCCGGCATCCACGAGGGGGTAGCCGGTGCGGCCCTCGCACCACGCCCGGTACTGCGCCTCGTCGTCGCGGTAGGGCAGGTGGCGCATTTTGGGGTCGTAAGCCTCGGTGGCGGTGTTCGGAAAATGCCAGAGCAGCATCATAAAGAAGTCGCGCCAAATCATCTCGTTCAACAGCTTGTTGTTCAGCTCCCGCGCCTGGTGCATGAGCTGCCGGATGCTCACCGTGCCAAAGCGCAGGTGCACCGACATGCGGGTGGTGCCGCGCTGCTCGGCCGGCAGGTCGCGCACCTTGTCGTAGCGCTTTACCACCTCGGCGGGGGGTAGGTGGGTGGGCGGCGTCCACTGCTCGTGCCGCTCAAAGCCCATGCTTCGGAGTGTGGGCCGCTTGGCGTCGGCGGGGTGGGGTAGGGCCAGGTTTTCTTTTTTGAACAGCCGTGTCGATGGGTGCGGCTTGAAGTCGGCGGGTGTCACCTTCGCCTGCCACGCCTTCGAATAGGCCCCAAATACCTTCGGCGGCTTGCCATTCTTGGTCAGCAGCTCATCCTTGGCAAAAATTACCTGGTCCTTGAAGGCTTTGAAATCTGCCTCATTCTTTTCCAGCAGCTGCGCGATGGCCGCGTCGCGCTCGGTGGCGTAGGGCTCGTAGTCCTCGTTGGTGTACACGGCCGCCACGTCGTACTCTTTCAGCAGCTGCTCAAACACGGCGGGGGTGCGCCCGTAGCGGGCCAGCAGGCCGCCGCCGGCTTCGTGCGCCTCGTGCGCCAGGCGCTCTACCTGGTCAAAGATGAAGGTGAGGCGGGCATCATCTTTTGGTAGCTTTTCCAGAATAGTCTGGTCGTAGATGAACAGCGGCAGCACCGGGTGGCCACTTTGCAAGGCCGCCGCCAGGCCCGCGTTATCCTGAAAGCGCAGGTCGCGCCGGTGCCAGAAGAGGGTGATTTTCATGCTAATATGTTCAGAAAGTGACAGAAAGCCACCTGTTCATCATTCCGAGCTTGCCAAGGAATCTCGCTCGGGCCGTTCGGGTATCGTTCCACGACGCACGCGAGATTCCTCGGCAAGCTCGGAATGACGGGCTGGCGACTTCCTAAACAGCTTAAAAAACTACTTCAATTTCCCCATGCCGCCATCCACGGCCAGCACCTGACCGGTGATGAACGTGGCTTGGTCCGACAGCAGGAAGGCGACCATATTGGCCAGGTCGGCAGGCTGGCCCACGCGTTGCAAGGGGTGGCGCTTGGCGCCGGCCTCGGCCTTCTCGGGCGTGTTGAGCAGGGCGGCGGCCAGGGGCGTATCGGTGAGGCTGGGCGCCAGGCAGTTCACGCGCAGGCCGCTGGCGGCATACTCGGCGGCCAGGGCGCGGGTGAGGCCCTCCACGGCGGCCTTGGCGGTGGCAATACTGGTGTGGAAGCTCATGCCCACGGCGGCCGCTACCGTGCTGAACAGCACCACGCTACCCCCTCCTTCGGTCTTCTTGAGGCGCTTGACGGTGGCTTGCAGCGCCTGCACCGCGCCAAGCACGTTCAACTCAAAATCGGCGCGAAAATCATCAGCCGGCACCCGCTCGAAGGGCCGCAGCTTGATGGAGCCGGGGCAGTACACGAGGCCGTGCAGCACCTCGGGCAGCGCGTCGAAGGCGGTGCCCACGGGCTGGGTGGCGTCGTAAGTAAAGTGGGTAGTGCCCAGGGCCGCCAGCTCGGGCGAGAGGTGGCGCGAAGCCGTGAAGAGCGTGGCGCCGTCGGCCGCCAGCAACTGAGCCGTAGCCAGCCCGATGCCCGACGACGCGCCGACCACGAGGATATTCTTACCAGTAAAATTCATGAAGGGCGGGGATGCGAAGGATGGACTTTGCAAACGGCCTAACCGGCGCAATGTTCGCTAAACCACGAACGGATTGACGACGCGCAGGGTGCCGTCAAACAGCTGGCCCGTGCGCAAGTCTTCGGAGTAAAACGTATCGCAGCCGCATTCGAGCGCGGCGGCCACGATGAGCGCATCGAACCAGGACAGGCTGTAGCGCTGAGCCAGGCGCGTGGCGTAAATAATGGTGCCGCCGCTGGTTGGATGCATCGCAAAATCACTGGTTAACTCAGTAAGGGCCTTTTCTACACCCGGCCACGCCACTTTGAGCTTGCGGGCATAAACGTTGGTGAACTCAACTAATACCTGAGTGGAAAGCTATACATTCGGCATCTGCAATGTCAGCAGAGCCTGCGCTTTTTTCACCAGGTCATCGTTCGAGTAAGCGTACACCAGTACGGTAGTGTCAAGAAAAACTCTACCGCTCATTGGCTTCTTCGCGGTTGAATTTGAAGCCCTTGGTCGAAATGCTCAGTGCGTTAAAGGTGCGCTTTTCGGGGGGTAGGCCGGGGTAGGGCAGGGAAGTATCCTGGATAGTGAGGACGCCCAGGGCCTGCAATTCTTCCAGGATGCGCTGGGCTTGCTCGGTAGGTACGGTGACAGTGAGGGTTTTCATAAGAAAGTGAGGGGAAGCGTGATAACAAAGTAAGGCTAAAAGGAGCCTCGCGACTAATTCAGTTCACGCCGTCGCCTCCACGGGCAGCTCCTGCGCCCGGGGCCGGCGGCTCACCAGCCACACGCCCACGAAAATGAGCGCCGCCTGCCAGGCTTTATCCAGGGTAAAGCGGTCCTTGCCCGTGGCCACGGCAATGAGCACCGCCAGCACCGGCTGCGAGTAGATATACACGCCCAGCAGCGCGGGGGTAGCGTACTTCAACGCCCAGTTATTCAACAAGTAAGCCAGGATGGTGAGGAAGAAAATCATGTAGCCCAGCTCGCCCCAGATGAACAGCGGGAAGCTGCCGTAGTTGGCCGCGATGGCCTGCGGCAGGCCCACCGGGATGGCGATAACGCCGCCCACCAGAAAGATGCGCGCCAGCACCGTAAAGGCATTGTACCTGCGCATCAGCGGGGCCACCAGCACCAGGTACAAGCCAAATACCGTGGCATTGAGCAGCAAATACAGGTTGCCCAAAAAAGCGGCCTGCGGCACCACGCCGTTGCTGGGCCGGCTCAGGATGAGGGCCGCCGCGCCGGCCGCGCCCAGCCCGATGCCCACCAGCTTCTGCGGCGTAATCTTATCCTTGAGCAGCACCGCCGAGGCCAGCACCACCACGATGGGCGAGATGGTTTGGAGCAGCGACGCGTTGATGGGGGTAGTGAGGTTGAGGCCCGCGAAAAAGGACAGCTGATTGAGCCCGATACCCAGCACGCCGCAGGCAATGGCCCGGAAATTATCGGCCCGCCCGCTGATGCGCTCGCGCCGGGCCACCAGCAGCTTGAGCAGGCCAAAAAACAGTGCTGCCCCCGCGATGCGCAGCGTCACGATGCCCAGCGGCTGCATATAGCGCGGCATAATGTCCTTGGCCAGGCTGTAGGTACCGGCGTAGATGAGCGAAACCAGGAACAAAGCCGTGTGCAGGCGGATTTTGGCGAACATAAAGGAGTAGTGCAGGCAGCGCGAACTTTGTAGTGCGCGTTTCGGGTCAGAAATGGCCGGCGCGTAGCTGCGACCGGCGCTGGACACGGACTACAAAGGTCGCGCTACTTCGGTTACTCTGTTTTATGGCTTCCCTTTTCGATACTCCTACCCCCGCCCCGCTGGCCGAGCGCCGCCGCCCGCGCCGCCTGGCCGACTACGCCGGCCAAACCCATTTGCTGGGCGAAAACGGTGTGCTGCGCCGCTACCTGGCCGCCGGCCGCCTACCCTCCCTCATTCTCTGGGGCCCGCCGGGCGTGGGCAAAACCACCCTGGCCCTGCTGCTGGCCGAGGAGCTAAAACGGCCCTTCGCCATGCTCTCGGCCATCAACGCCGGGGTGAAGGACGTGCGCGAAATAATTGAGCGGGCGAAGAAACAGCCGGGCACGGTGCTGTTTATTGATGAGATTCATCGCTTTAGTAAGGCGCAGCAGGATGCGCTGCTGGGCGCCGTGGAGAACGGCACCGTCACGCTCATCGGGGCCACTACCGAGAACCCGTCGTTTGAGGTAATTCCGGCGCTCCTGTCTCGCTGCCAGGTATATACCCTGGAGGCGCTGGGCGCCGATACGCTGCGCGAAATCGTGCGCCGCGCGCTGGCGGAAGATGAGCAGCTGCGTAAAATTCCCACCGACGTAGTTGAAGACCACGCCCTGCTGGCCCTCAGCGGCGGCGACGCGCGCAAGCTGCTGGGCCTGCTGGAGCTGGTGGTGCAAAGCACCCCGCCCGACCCCGCCACCGGCCGCGTGCGGCTCACCGACGAGGCCGTGCAGCGCACCGCCCAGCGCCCGCTGGCCCGCTACGACAAGGGCGGCGAGATGCACTACGACGTGATTTCGGCCTTTATCAAGAGCATCCGGGGCTCCGACCCCAACGCCGCGCTCTACTACCTGGCCGTGATGCTCGAAGGCGGCGAAGATGTGAAGTTCATTGCCCGTCGCCTGCTCATTCTAAGTTCCGAAGACATTGGGAACGCCAACCCCAATGCCCTGCTGCTGGCCCAAAGCTGCTTCCAGGCCTGCACGGTCATCGGTCTGCCCGAGTCGGATTTAATTCTGAGTCAGACGGTTATCTACCTGGCTACCTCGCCCAAGAGCAACGCGGCCTACACGGCCATTCGGGCGGCGCAGGCGCAGGTGCGGCAGCACGGCGTGCACCCGGTGCCAGTGCCGCTGCGCAACGCGCCCACCAGGCTGCTGAAGGAGCTGGGCTACGGCCAGGCTTACCAGTACTCGCACAATGCGGAAGGCAACTTTGCCTATCAGGAGTTTATGCCCGAGGCCCTGAGCGGCACCCGCTTCTACGACCCCGGCGATAACCCCGCCGAGGCCAAAATCAGGGAGCGTCTGCGCGGCTGGTGGCAGGAAAAATACGACTACTAGACCACAGATTCAAACGGATTTAACGGATGGAACGGATACGCCGCTGCGCGGCTGACTACCGGGTGGGCAAGGGGTTAAAACGGCTTGCGCGGCTACGCTTGCTGGCGCAAGCTGGCTACGCGGGTGGGCTAGCCAGGGCGGGTGGACTACCCACCCGCTTTAGCCCAGAGCTGATGTAATGCCTGAGCTGGCGCCGCGCTAAAGCACGTGCGAATACTGTTCTGTTGGGACGGCCCGGCCCGCCGTATCTTGCCGCCTGTCCTCGCCTGTCCCCTCCACGCTCCCTGGCGTAGAAAAGGAGCGCAGCGGCGTATCCGTTAAATCCGTTAAATCCGTTTGAATCCGTGGTACAATTTTTCAAGTTCGTGCTGGCTACCGTGGTGGGGCTGCTGGTATTCTCCTTGCTGGGCTTCGTGCTGCTGCTGGGCCTGGTGGCGGCCGCCAAAAGTGTGGGAGCCGACAAGGAAATAGCCAGTAACTCGGTGCTGGAGCTGAAGCTCGACAAGCCCATTACCGAGCGCCAGGAAGGCAGCGACTACGGCCCGCTGGGCGGAGGTAGCGCCAGCATTGGCCTGCTGAACCTGCGCCAGGCCATTGCGCAAGCCAAGGACGATAGCGACATCAAGGGCATTTTACTGCGGCTGGAGGTGGTGCAGGGCGGCATGGCCTCGCTCACGGAAGTGCGCGATGCGCTGCTCGACTTCAAAAAATCGGGCAAGTTCGTGGTGTCCTATGCCGAGGTTTCGACCGAGAAAAGCTACTACCTGGCCAGCGTGGCCGACCAGATTTACCTGCACCCGCAGGGCTCGCTGGAGTTCAACGGCCTCAGCTCGGAAGTCACGTTCTTCAAAAACCTGCTCGACAAGTCGGGCATCGACGTGCAGATTTTCCGGGTGGGCTCGTTCAAGAGTGCCGTGGAGCCGTTTTTTCGCACCAGCTTCTCCGACTCGGCCCGCGCCCAAACGGTGTCGTATCTCAATTCTATTAATGACGACATGATTGCGCGGGTGGCGGCCAGCCGCAAGATTGCCGTGCCGCGCCTGCACACCATTTCCGACTCAATGCTGGTGCGCGACGCGCCCGATGCCCTGCGCCTGGGCCTGGTGACCAGGCTCGGCTACTACGATGAGGTGCTGGACTACCTGCGCGGCAAGCTTGGTACGGCCAAGGACAAGAAGCCGAGCATCGTGAGCCTGAGCGACTACCACGAGGGCGGGCAGGCCAGGCAGCGCGAAGGCAGCACCAGCGGCCAGCGCATCGCCGTCATCTACGCCGAGGGCGACATCGTAACCGGCAATGGGTCAGCCGATAACATCGGGGGCGACAAGTTTGCCGCCGCCATCCGCAAGGCCCGCCTCGATGACAAGGTGAAGGCCGTGGTGCTGCGCGTGAACTCGCCCGGCGGCTCGTCACTGGCCTCCGACGTTATCTACCGCGAGGTGCTGCTCACCAGTAAGGTAAAGCCCATCGTGGCCAGCATGGGCGACGTGGCGGCCAGCGGCGGCTACTACATCAGCATGGCCTGCGATACCATTGTGGCCCAGCCCAATACCATCACGGGCAGCATCGGCGTGTTTGGCCTGCTGCCCAACATTCAGAAGCTGTTGTCCGATAAGCTAGGCATCACGGTAGACCGCGTAGAGACGGGCAAGTTTTCGGACTTCCCCACCATCACGCGCCCGCTCACCGACTACGAGAAAACGCAGTTTCAGCGCGAGATAAACAAGATTTACGCCGACTTCACCAGCAAGGCGGCTCTGGGGCGGCACATGCCCGTGGAGCGCCTGCGCCGCCTGGCCTCGGGCCGGGTATGGAGCGGTAGCGAAGCCAAGGCCCGTGGCCTGGTCGACGTGCTGGGCAGCTACGACGATGCCGTGCGCCTGGCCGCCGCCCGCGCTCACCTCAAAGATGGTGACTACTCGGTGCAGCGCCTGCCGCGCCAGAAAACCGGCTGGGAGCGCTTGCTCAACCGCTTCGGCGGCGACGACGACGATGACCAGGCCGCCGCTGCCGAGGCCCGCTTCCTGCAAACCCGGCTGGGGCCACTCTACCCCACCTACCGCCAGTACCAGCTGCTGCTGCAAATGCGCGGCGCGCAGGCCCGCCTGCCGTATGAGCTTGAGATAAAGTAGGTGGCTGATAAAGCTGATAAATTAAAGAACGTCATGCTGAGCCCCGCGAAGCATCTCTACCGCATCGTCAGGGTCGTAACCCTAACGGCGCGGGCAAGATGCTTCGCGGGGCTCAGCATGACGTTCTTTTGTGACCAATATCTATGAAAAACCTTCCCATCCTGGCTGCACTTAGCTGCCTCCTGCTGGCCAGCCTCACCCACGCCGCCTATGCCCAAACGGCCCTCTACCAGCCCCGCGACATCAAGCGGGCCTATGAGAAAGGCACCCGCGCCGCCGATGGTCGCCCCGGCCCCAAGTACTGGCAAAACCACGCCCGCTACGACATCACGGTGCAGGCCCTACCCCCCGCCCGCGACATCAAGGGCCGCGAGACGATTACGTACTTCAACAACAGCCCCGATACGCTGAAGTCGCTGGTCGTTCGGCTCATTCAGAATATTCACAAGCCCGGCGTGGCCCGCGACCGCGACGCCGCGCCCGACTACCTGACCACCGGCGTGCAGGTCGATAGCTTTGCCGTGAACGGGCAGGCGCGGCCCTTCGATAGCCAGCGGGCGGGCACGCTGCAAGCCGTGGCCCTACCCCGCCCGCTGCTGCCCCACGACTCGGTGCGGCTGGCCGTGGCCTGGCACTTCCCGATTTCGCTGGAAAGCGGGCGCGAGGGCATGATTGACAAGACGACCTTTTTCCTGGCCTACTTCTACCCGCGCGTGGCCGTGTACGACGACTACAACGGCTGGGACCGCCTGCCTTTTGTGGACAGCAAGGAGTTTTATAACGACTTCAACGACTACACGTTGCGGGTGCAGGCGCCAGCCAACTACCTGGTGTGGGCCACCGGCACGCTGCAAAACGCCCGGCAGGTGTTGCAGCCGACTTACGCCAGGCGGCTCGAAAAATCGTTGACCAGCGACGTGGTAACGCACGTTGCCACGGCCGCTGATTTGGCCAAAAAGGACATCACTGCCCAGCGGCCACTTAACACCTGGGTGTGGACGGCCCGCGACATTTCGGACGTGACGCTGGGCCTGAGCGACCACTACGTATGGGACGCGGCCAGCGTGGTAGTAGACCCCGCCACCAAGCGCCGGGCCAGCGTGCAGGCCGCCTTCGCCGACTCCACGGCCGACTTTCACTCGTCGGTCAAGTTCAGCCAGAACGCGCTGAGCTGGTTTTCGCGCAACTGGCCGGGCGTTCCCTACCCCTTCCCCAAGATGACGGTCTTCCAGGGTTTTGCCGACATGGAATACCCGATGATGGTGAACGACAGCCCCGAGAAGGACCTGCGATTCGCGCAGCTGGTGCAGGACCACGAAATCGCCCACACCTACTTCCCGTTCTACATGGGCATCAACGAGAGCCGCTACGCCTTCATGGACGAGGGCTGGGCCACCACGTTTGAGCTGCTGATTGGTCGGGCCGAGAATGGCGAAAAGGCGGCCGACGAGTTCTACCGCCGCTTCCGCGTCACGCGCTGGATACACGACCCCAGCACCGCCGAGGACTTGCCGATTATCACGCCAAGTAGTGAGCTGCGCTCGGGCTACGGCAACAATTCCTACGGGAAGGCGTCGCTCAGCTACCTGGCGCTCAAGGATATGCTGGGCGATGAGCTGTTCAAGAAGAGCCTGCACGCCTACCTGGACCGCTGGCACGGCAAGCACCCCATTCCGTGGGATTATTTTAATTCGATGAGCAATGCCTCAGGCCAGGACCTGACGTGGTTTTTTCACAACTGGTTCTTTACCAACGGCTACATCGACCTGGCCCTGACCAAGGCCGACAAAACGGCTCAAGGCACGGCCATCACCATCCAGAACGTGGGTGGCTTCGCGGTGCCCGTGGACCTGCGCGTGACCTACGCCGACGGCAGCACTGAAACCCTGCACCGCTCGCCCGACCTCTGGCGCGCCAACCAGCAGCAGGCCACCATCGCCCTACCCCCCGATAAAACCGTGAAGTCGGTGGCCTTCGACCACGGCCTGTACCTGGACGCCGACCCCCGCAACGACCAACTGGCGGTGCCGTAGAGTTTCAATTATCAGTCATCAATTACCAATTATCAGTTGTTTAACAAACACTCGTTAGCTTGGTTGAGCGGTTGATAACTGATAATTGAAGAAGCCGAACGATTGATAATTGATGACTAATAATTGATGACTGATAATTGATGATTGACATTCAAGCTGCCGTCGCCTACATCCAGGCCCACACCAATAATTTTCAACCCACTACCGGCATCATTCTAGGCACGGGCCTGGGCGCACTGGCCAGGGAGGTCGAAGTCGAGCACGAAATCGGCTACGCTGACATTCCCAATTTTCCGGTTTCGACCGTGGAGAGTCACGCCGGGCGCTTGCTGCTGGGCACGCTGAATGGGCAGAAAGTAGCCGTGCTGCAAGGTCGCTTTCACTACTACGAGGGCTACTCGATGGCGCAGGTGGTGCTGCCCGTGCGGGTACTGAAGCTGCTGGGTATCAAGCAATTATTCGTGAGCAACGCGGCCGGTGGGCTGAGCCCGGAGTTTGCCATCTCGGACTTGATGCTCATCGGCGACCATATTAACCTGCTGCCCGGCAACCCGCTCATCGGCCCCAACCTGGACGAGTTGGGCCCGCGCTTCCCGGATATGTACGCGCCCTACGATGCCGGCCTGCTGACCCGCGCCCGCGCGGCGGCCGAGGCGCTGGGGCAGGGTAGCACCACCCGGCGCGGCGTGTACGTGGCCGTGCCCGGCCCCATGCTCGAAACGCCCGCCGAGTACCGCTACCTGCGCACCATCGGGGCCGACGCCGTGGGCATGAGCACCGTGCCCGAAGTAATCGCGGCGCGCCACCTGGGCCTGCCGGTGCTGGCCGTGTCGGTCATTACTGACCTGTGCTACCCCGGCCAGCTCAAGCCGGTCGTTATCAGCGATATACTGGCCGCCGCCGCCGTGGCTGAGCCCCGCCTCACCGCCCTGATGAAAGCCGTGCTGGTGGGCTAGCGGGCTGGCAGGCCTTCGGCCAGGGCGGCGGCGCGCAGGCGGGTGCCTTGGGTGAAGAAGCCATCGAGCGGGCCGGCAGCCAGTGCGGCGGCGAGCTGAATGGCATCCAGGCTGCGCAGGGCCAGGGCGTGGTGCTCGCGAACCAACCTGGCCGCTTGGGCAAGCAATTCGGGAACCAGAGCTACCCGCTGAAAAGAGGGCCAGTCGGCCACCAGCAGGCGCAAGCGGCGGGTAGCCAGGTTTTGCGTCAGCACGCGCTGACGAACTTTGGTTTGGAACGCGGAATGCAGTTCCACCCAGGCTAGCTCGGCTACAACCAGTGTAGCGCGGTCGAGTTGAATTTGAGTGCGCAGGGCTGCCTAATCAGCTTCCTGATAGTAGAGCTTCAGCAGCGAAGAGGAATCCAGAAAAAACTTCACCAGGGCGATTCCTCCCGCTCTTCCAGCACAGCATCCGATACGCTGCTGTCCGGCTTGGTAGGCAGCGCCAGCGCTTCATCAAACGAAAAACGAGGTTTTTGAGGGGCCACCGTAATAAGCTCGGGCTTACTAGCCAGAAACGTAACGAGCACTTCGCCAGCCTGGAGGCTGGCGGCAGCCGGCAACGGCTCATTCAGCCGCACTACTCCGTTTTCATACGTTCCGCGCACGGTTACTAACATGGGACTAGGGTAGCAACTTTACTTCAAAACTACCCGGCGCTGGTCGCTCACCAGCACCGTGAAGATGCCCAGCCCGCCCTGCACGTTGCTGTGAATAGACGAGGGCTGCGCAAACGGGTTGCCGTTGGCGTTGCGCGCGTTGCGCACCGACACCCGGAAATCGTAGTACAGCGAATCGAGGTGGTAGAGGGTGGCCGTGACCGTGTCGCCGGGCACGAAGCGGTAGCTCGTGACCTGGGCATAGGACTGGCCGTTGAAAAGCCGGTCATCGAGCAGGTTATCGGTTTCCGAGTCGTTGGCTGGCTTGCCCTTGTGCAGCATCAGGCGGTAGAAGTCGCTGGTGGCGCCGGGGTCAGTCCACCTGGTCACGAAGTAAGCTTTTTTATTGGCTCCGGTCAGCCCGTCGTACTTGTACTGCGCCGAGTCGATGCGGATGAAGGTGGGCACGATGGTCGTGCCCGTGACGTGACGCCCGCGCTTGTCCCGCGCATCAAGGCCAAACTGCTGGCCGGCCGTGGCCACGAGTGGCGTGGTGCCCACGTGCGTGTAGTACTTGCCGGTCGCATTATCAATGCCGGGGCTGAAACGCAGGGGTAAGGGCCGGCCGCCGGGCAGCGTCAGGGTCACGGTTACGTCGGTGGGCAGCTGCACGGTCTGGCCATTCGAGAGCGCAAGTATCTGCGAGCCAGCCGCCACGGCCTGGCCATCATCCAGGTACGGGACCGATTCGGTAATGGCGAGGCGCGGTATTTCCCCGTTCTGCAGGTAGCACTCGGCCACGAGCTGATTGGCGTAGTAGGGGAGGGGCACGTTCACGTCATTTTGCAGCTTGCCGCAGCCCGCCAGTCCCGCTAGTAGTATCCCAAGCCGCAGCTTGTATAAGTTAATACGCATCTTAAAAAGAAAGTAAAAAAAGCCCAGCCACCCAGCCCCCAACAAAATACCAAGGAGCGCAGCTCCGTATCCGCGAAATCAGTTAAATCCGTTTGAATCTGCGGTCAGAATTTAAAATTGTACGTCACCGACGGAATGAACGGGAACAGCGACACCTGCTGCGCCCGGTAGCCCGTAACCTGGTCAGTCACCTTGTCGCGGGTTTGCTCGAAGTAGATGAAGTAGGCGTTGCGCCGGTTGTAGGCGTTGTAGATGCTGAAGGTGAGGTCGCGGTCGCCGCCGATGCGCGTGGGCCGCAGCTTGTACACCAGGCCCAGGTCGAGGCGGTGGTAGGGAATCACGCGGTACGAGTTGCGGTCGGGGTACACCGGCACGGCCTGGATGCTGCCCTGGTAAATGTCCTGGGTGGCAAAGCGGCCCAGCGGCAGGGTAGTGGGCGCGCCGCTCGTGTACACAAAGCTGGCCGTGAGCGAAATGCGCGTATTAATCTGGTGAATGACGACGATGTTCAGGTTGTGCCGCCGGTCGTAGTTGGGGTAGAAATCGTGGCCGTTGTTGATGCCTGAGGTGCCGAGCTGAGGCGGGAAATTACGCTTGGTCCAGGCCAGGGTATAGCCAATCCAGCCGGTGGTTTTGCCGGTCTTTTTCTCCAGGTACAGCTCATTGCCGTAGGCCCAGCCGCGCCCGAAGAGGAACTGCGAATCCAGGTTGTTATTGGCGAAAATCTGGGCGCCGTCCTTGAAGTCAATCTGATTGTTAGCCCATTTATAATACACCTCATCAGTAAGCAAAAACTTGCCATCGCCGAGCAAAAAGCTCACGCCCGAGCTTACCTGCTGCGAGCGCTCGGGCTTTACCGCGAGGCGCGAGGGGTACCAGATATCGGTGGGCAGCGACGCGCCCGAGTTCGACACAAGATGCACGTACTGGTACATGAGGGCGTAGCTGGCCTTCAGCGCCACCTTATCCGAGAGCGAGTAGCGGGCCGCCGCGCGTGGCTCCAGGCCGCCAAAATGGTCGGTGCCGCTCTGAAAGCCCGACAGCCGCAGCCCCAGCTCGGTCTGAAATTTATCGTTGACCTTGATATTATCGCTGGCGTAGAGGCCAGCTTCCTGGCCAAGGTAGTTGACGTCGGAATTGACGTTCACGCTGTTGTCCTGCGAGCTGCGCTGCAAGCGGCCTACCCCGAAATTGTGGGCGGTAACCAAGGCGCCAAACTTGAGGGTGTGCCGGTCGTTGGGCAGGTAGTCGAAGTCGGTGCGCGCCGTGTAGTCCAGAATGGTCGAGCCCAGGTTGAAGGTAAACTGGTCGATGCTATTACCCAGGTTATACTTATACGAGGTTATCGACGCGGCCGTATTGGCCGTTAGCCGGGGCGAAAACACGTGCTGCCAGCGCAGCGCGCCCAGCGTATTGCCCCAGGTAAACGCGGCCTGAAAGCCATTGGGCGAGGTAAAGCCGAAGATATCGCGCCCCAGGTAGCCCGTGAAAAACAACTGGTCCTTCTCGCCCAGCGTGTAGTTAGCCTTGGCGTTGAAGTCGTAGAAATAGTAGTCGGGAATAGGAGTATAGGTCTCCTTATGAGCGTTGGCCCGGTTGAGGGCGCGGGTAAATACGTCGAAATACGTGCGCCGCCCACTCACGATAAACGAGCCCTTGCCTTTATTTATCGGCCCCTCAAAGCTGAGGCGCGACGAGATGAGGCCGATGCCGCCCGTGGTCACGTACTTCTCGCGGTCACCCTCGCGCAGCTTCACATCGACCACCGACGAGAGCCTACCCCCAAACTGCGCCGGGAAGCCCGACTTATATAAATCGACGCTCTGCACGGCGTCGGAGTTGAACACCGAGAACAACCCGAACAGGTGGTTGGGGTTATAAACCAGTACATTATCTACCAGCACCAGATTCTGGTCGGCCGAGCCACCTCTTACGAACAAGCCGCTGCTGCCCTCGCCGCCGCTTTGCACGCCGGGCTTGAGCTGCAACGTTTTCAGAATATCGACCTCGCCAAACAGCGCCGGCAGTAGCTTGGCCTCGCGAATGCTGAGGTGCTCGACGCCCATTTGGGTGGTTTGCAGCTTTTCTTTTAGCGTCTGCTCGCCCCGTACCACCACCTCGCCCAGCTCACTGGCCGCCGCCGCCAGCGTGAAGCCGTGCTGCTGGTTGCGGCGCAGATTCACGCTCAGCGTCTGGGACGTGTAGCCCACGAACGACACTACCACCTGCTGCGGCCCCTCGGGCAGGCTCAGTTTGTAGTGACCATCGGCCTCGGCCACCGTGCCCAGCCCCAGGGCCGGCACCGCTACCGAAGCGCCGGGTAGCACGCCGCCGTCGCTACCCCTCACTACCCCACTCAGCACGTGCTGCGCCTGAGCCCAGCCCAAGTGCGGAAAAGTTGCTAGTAAAACACTGATTAATATAAAATTGCGTAGTAGCACGTCTCGAATCATAGCACAAAGTAACGGCCCACGGGCACGCGTTGCGCCAACGCTGACCGAGTTACTTTAGTTTGTAACCCGGCCATATGCGCCAGAGGCTCTTATAACTAAAAAACCTACAAGAGTTACTGTTTCTTGACTTTCAAGCATATGCAACGTAATCTCAATTCAATAAGAATTTGGGACGGGGTAATACAACCCCTGTAACATGCCAAAAAGTGCTCAAGGAAGGTTCAACCGTACTAAAATAGCGAAAATGCGAAACAGGCGTGATAATCTAGAATTACTTGCTACTCGTAATCCATTGACAATCATTTCATAGTAACTCTACAGATAGGCTCCCACCGCCTGCGTGAGCTGGGTGGCCGGCACCACGCCCGCCTGCCGCCACACCGGCTGCCCTTTGTGAAAAAGAATGAGGGTAGGGATGCTCTGCACCCGGAACTGCTGCGCCACCGCCTGGTTTTTGTCCACGTCAATTTTGATGATGCGCAGCTTACCCTCGTGCTGAGCCGCCACTTGCTGCAAGATGGGCGCCATCGTCTTGCACGGACCGCACCAGTCGGCGTAGAAATCGACCAGTACGGGCATACCGGGGCTGTTAATAAGTTCGGAAAAGGACTTGCGGGGCATGGCTTTTTGGGAATTAAGAATTATGAATGAGGAATTAAGAATTTTCGGGGCGACCCTCGGCAATGCTGGTAGAAAGCGGCAACGGTAAGTTTGCGGGCGGAAGACCTGGCTTCCAGTACCCACGCTTGTTCGTTTCGGTTTCGTTTTGCAGCTTCCTAATCCGCTTACGCGCCCGCCGGCCTGGCTGCACCCGTTGTTTCCGGGCAGCGAGTGGCGGGGTGCGCCGGTGGGCCCCACCGGCCGGCCGCGGCTCTACCTCACCTTCGACGATGGCCCCATTCCGGAAGAAACGCCCTGGGTGCTGGAGCAGCTGGCCGCCTACCAGGCCCCGGCCACGTTCTTCTGCGTGGGTGACAACCTGGCCCACCACCCCGACATTGCCCGCGCCGCGCTGGCCGCTGGCCACCGCCTCGGCAACCACACCCAGCACCACCGCAGCGCCTGGAACACGCCCCGCGCCGCCTACCTGGCCGGCGTGGCCGAGTGCGAGTTGAATTTGGAATTGGGAAGGAGGAAGGAGGAATTACGAAGGCTAACAACTGCCGCGAGCGCTGAAGCTGACTTGAAAATAATTCCTCCTTCCTCCTGCCTCATTCCCAATTCAGCGAAGCTCTTCCGCCCGCCCTACGGCCGCCTTACCTGGCCGGTGCTGCGGGCGCTGCGCGAGCGGTACCGCGTTATTATGTGGTCGCTGCTCACCCGCGACTACGACCCCGCCCTACCCCCCGAAACCGCGTTGCGCCTGACGCTGGCCGCCACCCGGCCCGGCGACATCGTAGTGCTGCACGACTCGCGCAAGGCCAGCCGCTCGCTCCGCTTTTTACTGCCCCGGCTGCTGGCCCACTACAGTGAGCTGGGCTACGAATTTTCACTGTTATAGCTTGATTGTCAGATGCTGAGCCTGCTGTTTTACGTGAGTGCTATCTACTGCCTGCTGTGGCTGGCGTGGCTGGCCTACGTGACGCGGCGGCTGGCCCGGCGCACGGGCGCGCCGGCCCCGGTGCCGCTGCCCGCGCCGCTGCCGCGCGTGAGCATTCTCATCGCCGCCCGCGACGAGGAGGCCGCCCTGCCGCGCTGCCTGGCCAGCGTGCGGGCGCTCGCCTACCCCCCCCATTTGCTCGAAGTGCTGCTCGGCGACGACGCCAGCTCCGATGTCACCCGCGCCGTGGCCGAGGCCGCCATGCAAGGCTTTAAAGGTGATTTTCAGGTAATAACCATCACCGATACGCTGGGCCCGGCGCGGGGCAAAGCCAACGTGCTGGCCCACCTGGCCCGCCGCGTCACCTCGGACTACCTGCTCATTACCGACGCCGACATTGCCCTACCCCCCACCTGGGTGCCGGCGATGCTGGTCCACGCCGCGCCGGGCGTGGGCACCGTCACGGGTCTCACCGTGGTGCAGGGGACGGGCTGGCTGGCCCGCTGCCAGGGACTCGACTGGCTGCTCTCGCTGGCCTCGATGCAGGTGGCCACCGACGCGGGCCAGCCCATGACGGCGATGGGCAACAACATGCTCGTGACCCGCGCCGCCTACCTGGCCATCGGCGGCTACGAGGCGCTGCCGTTCTCCATCACCGAGGATTTTGCCCTGTTTGAGGCCGTGAATGCGCGGGGCTACGGCTTCCGGCAGTTGTTTGAGCCAGCCGTGCGGGCGGCCTCGCTGCCGGCGGGCTCGTGGGCGGCGCTGCTGCGGCAGCGCCTGCGCTGGATGCGTGGCGCGGCGGCGCTGCCCCGCAAGGTGCGGGTGAGCCTGGTGCTGTTTAGTGGCTACTGGCTGGCGGTGGTGGGCCTGCTGCTGGCTGGCCGCCCGGCCTGGGCGCTGGGCGCGCTGGCCCTCAAAATAGCCGCGCAGGGCCTCATGGCCGGGGTGGCCGCGCGCCGCGCCGGCCTACCCCCCCCGGCTGGGCTGGTGGTAGTCGGCTACGAGTTTTTTTCGTTAGTACTCCTCACTGACCTCACCATCCGGCGCGTGTTTGGGCCTAAAAAAGTGGATTGGAAAGGACGTAGTTATCGATGAACAATGAACAATTGACTTTTACTATTCAGTCTATTGCCGCCGCGCAAACCTATGCCCTGCGCCACGCGGTGCTGTGGCCCAATAAGCCGCCGGCCTACGTGCGGCTGCCCGATGACGACGCGGGCCAGCATTTCGGCGCGCTCGTGGCGGGCGAGCCGCGGGCGGTAATTTCGCTGTTCGTAACGCCCGCGGGCGAGATGCGCTTTCGCAAGTTTGCCACCGACCCGGCCTGGCAGGGTAAGGGCTTGGGCACGGCGCTGCTGCGGCACACCATGCAGGCGGCGCGGGTGCAGGGTGCCAGCGCGCTTTGGTGCGATGCCCGCCAAAATACGTTGCCGTTTTATGCCCGTTTCGGCCTGGTGCCCGGGAGCGACGTTTTTTACAAAGGCGACATTCCATATCTGCGTCTGCGCGGCGCGCTGACTATGAATTGTTAATTGTTAGAAATTGATTGTTAGTATTTTGAATAACAATCAGCCACCAACAATTAACAATCAATAATTACTATGAAGTTAATAGAAACTCACGCCCACCTCTATTCTGAGCAGTTTCGGCCCGACCAGACCGGGGCGCTGCACCGCGCCGTGGCGGCCGGCGTCGGCACCATTTTGCTACCCAACGTGGACCACTCGACCATCGACGCCATGCTGGAGCTGGAGGCCGCCGCCCCCGCCACCTGCCACGCCATGATGGGCCTGCACCCCTGCTCGGTGGGGCCGACGTTTGAAAAGGACCTGCGAGAAGTGGCCGACTGGCTGGCCCGGCGGCCCTTCGTGGCGGTGGGCGAGTGCGGCATTGACCTCTACTGGGACAAAACCTACCTGCCGCAGCAGCAGGAAGCCCTGCGTGAGCAGCTGCGCCTGGCCAAGCAGTACCACCTGCCCATCGTGCTGCACACCCGCAGCGCCTTCGAAGAGGCCTACGCGCTGGTGGCCGAGGCCCAGGACGGCAGCCTGCGCGGCGTGTTTCACTGCTTCTCCGACGGCCTGGCTGAGGCCGAACGCGTTATCGCCCTGGGCTTTAAGCTGGGAATCGGGGGGGTAGCGACGTTCAAAAACGGCGGCCTCGACCAGGTGCTGCCGCAGTTGGGCCTGGAGCATCTGGTGCTCGAAACCGACTGCCCCTACCTGGCGCCGGTGCCCTACCGCGGTAAGCGCAACGAGCCCGCCTACCTGCCGCTGGTGCTGCACCGCGTGGCCGCCCTGCTGGGCCAGTCGCCCGAGGCCGTGGCCGAAGCGACCACGCGCACCGCCACCGAGTTATTTCGGCTGGACGGGTAATTATGAATTAGAAATTATGAATTATTTATTTGTCACTCCTTCACCCTTTTAATTAATTCATAATTCATAATTTATAATTCATAATGAGCCCCGCCCTACCCTTGCTCACGCTGCCCACCGCCACCGAAGCCACCGACGCGGCGGCCCCGCGCCTGCTCATTCTCTACACCGGCGGCACGGTGGGCATGGCCGTGAACCGGCGGCAGGAGCTGGTGCCCATGCACTTCAGCAAGCTGGGCCAGCGGATGCCTGAGCTGCGCCAGCTGCCCTACCGGCTGGAGCTGCTGGCCTTTCCGCAGCCCATCGATAGCAGCAACATCACGCCCGCCGACTGGCTGCGGCTGGCCCAGCTCATCGGCCTGCACTATGCTGATTTTGATGGGTTTGTGATTTTGCATGGCACCGATACGATGGCCTATTCGGCCGCCGCGCTCAGCTTTCTGCTTGAATATCTGGGCAAGCCCGTCATCTTCACCGGGGCGCAGGTACCCGTGGGCCGCACCCGCTCCGACGCCACCCGCAACCTGCTCACGGCCCTGGAGATAGCCGCCGCGCGCCACCCGCGCGCCCACACTGTGCGCCTGCCCGAGGTGGGCGTGTTTTTCAACGACGTGCTCATCCGGGGCACCCGCGCCAAAAAGGTCGAGAGCCAGCAGTTTGCCGCCTTCAAAAGCGAAAACTACCCGCCGCTGGTGCGCGCCGGCATCAACCTCGATTTCAACGATAAAAATATCCGCCTGCTGCCCGCCGCCCGCCTCAAAGTCCACCAAAAGCTGGAGGAAAAAGTAGCCGTGCTGCGGCTGTTTCCCGGCATCACGGAGGGGGTAGTGGAGGCCGTGCTGGGCGTGCCCGGCCTGCGCGGCTGCGTGCTCGAAACCTACGGCTCGGGCAACGCGCCCACCGCGACGTGGTTCCTGGCCTGCCTCGAACGGGCCTATGCGCGAGGCGTTTACCTGCTCAACGTGAGCCAGTGCGAGGAGGGTAGGGTAGTGCAGGGCCACTACGAAACCAGCGCCCGCCTCGCCGGCCTGGGCGTCATCGGCGGCGACGATATCACCACCGAGGCCGCCATCACCAAGCTCATGTTTGTGCTCGGCCTGGGGCACAACGAGGTTGAAACCCGGCAGCTGCTCAGCCACGACCTGCGCGGTGAGATTACGCTGTGAAACAAGCGTAGGGTAAGCTTTCGCTTGCCACTTTATCACCTGCGAGTTATTGGCGGCAGGCTAAAGCCTACCCTACACGAGCAGCGGCAGGCTAAAGCTTACCCTACACTGCGCTTTCTTCCCTATCTTTGCAGCCCCATTCAGAGAGGTGTCCGAGTGGTCGAAGGAGCACGCCTGGAAAGTGTGTATAGCCCAAAAGGTTATCGTGGGTTCGAATCCCATCCTCTCTGCGAAAATCCCCGTTTCCGAGCCGGAAACGGGGATTTTAATTTTTCTTGAATGGGTTTACTGGGTAATTTTAGTGTCTGGCAACTCGTTGGTGTGGGCGACGTACGCAAGTAAAGCACGTGGAATAGCTTGCGGAAGGATTAACGTAGCCAAATTATTTTTGCGATGCAAGCTTACCTTGGAAAGCAGTTTCTTCTTTCGGTTAAAGCTAAGAAAGCCAGTTACCGTGGGCTAAAGCCCGCATTGGTAAGTGGGCTGCTCCTACCCCCTTACATCCGTGGGTGATGTGCGCAGCTAGCGTATAGTACCCAGTTTAGCTTACCGTAGATAGCATGAAATCTTTTGACAGCGATAGCCAGGCCGAGCGCAGCCGTATCGTGGCGCGCGCCGTAGCTGTAACGGCCAACACGGCCCTGGCCCCCCGGCGCTACGAGCGGCAGCTGCTGGACCGCTACCAACGGGGCGAGCTTACTATCGACCAGGTTATTAGCCTGCTGGATGCCAGCATTTATCAGGTGCTTTATCATAGCGTGGCCGTGCAGGCATTTACCGAAGCCCAGTTGCAGGCCTTGCTAGAGCAGGCCCGTGGCTTCAACGGGCGGCATAGCCTCACGGGTATTCTGCTGTACAGTGATGGCCGGTTTGTGCAGCTGCTGGAAGGCGACGAGCAGCCGGTGCGCCAGCTCTACGCCCGCATTCAGCAAGACCCACGGCACACGCAGGTAGTAACCGTGAGTGAAGGACCGGGACCCGGCCGGCGGTTTGCCGACTGGAGTATGGGCTTCGGGCGGGTGGCGGGGCCCGAAGTGGCTGAAGCCCTCGATACGGTGCTGGGGCAGGAGATAGTGCCGGCGCCGGAGGTAGCCGAACCCTACCTGCTGGCCCTGCTCCAGGCGTTCGGCGTTGCCCCGGCTGCCGCCCCGCCAAGTCACGAAGGGAAGGGGTAGGCGGCGGATTAGGTATGTACTTAGTTTGCTGATAACCAGCAGAAAATCAATGGGTAGTTGCCGGTAGACTGGCTATTCATCACCGGGTAGAGCGCTGTAGCGCGCCAGTCAGCCGGACGATGAAATGGTGCCACGTGGAGAGTACAAGCGGGCGTGTGCAACTTGCTACCCCTTGGCCTACCATTAACATTACCAAGCGCATGTTTGTGCTGGGCCAAGGGCTCTGGAGGCCGAAGCCAAGCAGCTACTCAGCCACGACCTGCGGCAGGGCTGTCCTGGGCTAACGGGGAGAGAAATAGGTGGGGCTATGGAGTGAACAGGTTTTAGAGCCCATAACAAGTTACCAATCCCTAGCTTTGCAGCTTCATGCAGAGAGGTGTCCAGACGGTCGAAAGAACACGCCTGAAAAGTGTGCATAGCCTAAAAGGTTATCGTAGATTTAGTATATTTTCTCCGCACAAAACCCTTGTTTTCAGCTTGAAAAGGTGCTTTCGATTGCTGGCTCCGTAGCTTTCCGCATGAACATACGCTTTTTGCTCGGTACGTTGCTACCGCTGGCTGCTGCCGCTCAAAAACCAGTAGCTACCATGCCCCCTGTTACCTGCCACGTAGGGCTACAGAAAGCGCCTCTTTATCGCAACGCCGCCGACACGGCCAAGCGTACCAGCCTGTATTTGCCCAGCCAGGCCGAGGCCGACGTAGTAGGCCGATTTTCGCCCCGGTGGGTAGTCATTAAGCGCGAAGGTTTTTTATACCTGACTCCCACGCGGGCGCTACGTGACTATGACCCCGTCGATGCCGACCCGTTACCTCTCAACACGCAAAGCCAGCGCATTGCCTACGAGGGCGTGGTAGCCGTGCCAGGGGTGAGCGAGGCCGACCTCTACGCTCGCGCCAGTGCCTGGATTGCCAAAACCTACAACGCCTCCGATGTGGTGACGGGAAAGTCCGCTCAGGGTGAGCTGTTGGTGAAAGGTGCGCGCCTCGCCTCCTTATTTCGCCCTTATGAGGGCGTGCTGCGCCAGGTCTACGCGGGTGTAATACGACATACGCTCACGATTTACGTAAAGGATGGACGCTATAAATACCAGCTTACCGACCTGACGCACGACGCGGGTAGTACACTCAACCTGAAATCGGGTGGCCCCCTTGAGCAGTCCAAAGGCAACCTGTTCGGGTATGTGGGCCTGGGTAGCCAAAAACCCTGGGATGACATGAAAGTGGCCGCCACCCGCGATGCCCGTCACCTGATGGAGGAACTGCAAGCCGCCATGACGGGACACAAAGTAGTAACGGCTTCTCCGGCGGAGAAAATAAGTAAAGCCCCTAGAGACCCACGCGACTTTTAGCTTATCGGCTATCGCAAAGGCCGGGCGGGCACTCCGTAGCAGAGTGCCCGCCCGGCCTGGGTCATTAGAAATGATTAGGAAGCCTTACTTCGGCGTCCTCGCTTTTATCTTGTCTTTGTCAACGGGCCTCATACCTTTTTTGCGCATCTTCATGCGTTTGTTGCTCGTGTTATTATCCTGGGGTGCGCCCTTTGTAAATACCTCGCCGGGCGTCACCGCGCCATTGGGGTCGGCAGCCTGAGGGGCCATGCCGCTGGGCACCGCACTGGGTGAGGCCGTTCCGGGTGATGTCGGGGTAGGAGCGGGGGTTGTTTGGGCCGAAGCCGCGCTGAAGCCGCACAGACCAGCGGCGAGCAGCAAGAGGGAAAATTTCATGGGAAAAGAAGAAATGGTTACGGAAGGAGTGTACCGCGAAAAAACCACCAGGGTTGTATCAAATATGCCCCAGCATTTTCCTGCCATTAAACGTAACTACGGCTGCTCCAGCCCACCCAGCAGCACCGTGACAATGTTGCTTTCCAGCTCTTCGGCTGTCAGGCCGCGGCCGGGGCGATACCACAGCTCCACCCAGCGCACCGCCGACAGCACCGTAAACAGCGCTACTGACACGTTCACCGGCCGAAATTCGCCCGCCGCGATGCCTGCCTCAATCAGCGTGGCAAAACCACTTTCATACGTCTTGCGGGCTTGCTTAAACTCGGTGAGGCGCGGCTCAGGCAGGTATTTCCAGTCGTGGTTGGCCACCGATACCGCCGCGGCGTCCTCCACCATCAGGCGGATGTGCAACTGCACCAGCGCCTTTATTTTTTCCCCGTACGGAATGGCCTGCCCGGCAGTCTCTCGCAGCTGCGAAATGTACGTATCCGAAATGCGAAAGCAGATGGTATCCAGCAGCTCGTCCTTCGACTTGATGTGGTTATACATACTAGCCGCTTCCATGCCCACCTGCCCGGCCAGGTCGCGCATCGAGGTGCCACTGTAGCCCCGGTCTTTGAAAAGCTTGGCCGCTTCGGTCAGGATAAGCTCGCGCTTAACCGATTTTTTTGTTTTGAGCATGGCGGGTGGGAAGAGGGGTAGCAACCGCAAAGTTACTCTTTCCCGCGCCAACCTAACTACCGTTCGTTAATAGTCCTGCGGAGTTTGCTTGTCTGCCGTGCCGCTCACCATGCGCGATACCAGGCCGTGGTCATCCGTCACTTCCGACCATACTACCCCCGCCACGTGCAGCACGATGTAGCCGATAATCAGGTACATCGTTACGTTGTGAATCTCTCCTGACGTATGCTCGATGCGGTGTAAAAACGGCACGTCATCGGCAAAAACCAGGATTAGCCCCGTTACGACCATGATGGTGATAAACAAGTAGAAAGCCGCGTAGGTAAGCTTGGCCAGCAGAGCGTGGCGGGCATCAGCGTGCTCGGCGGGGGCGGCCAGCTTGTAGCGCCGGGCCGCCGCCATCAGCCGTGCCCCAAAGCGCCGGCCGGCCGGGTCAAGTGCCTGCATCACCGTCCAGAACAGCCAGAAAGCCGCCAGCGTCAGGCCTATCCAGATGTGCCAGGTCCAGATACGCTCGCTTATCACGTGCGCCATCGCGCGGCCCTGCTGCTGCGTCAGGCTACCCCCGCTTTTAGTGATAGCCGCCTGAAACTCCGGCACCGCGCTCCGGGCATTCACGATAACCAGCTGAAAAAGAATGGTTAAGAGCTGGCCCGACACCAGCGTGGCATTGGCCCAGTGCCAGATGCGCATGCCCCGCGAATAGTCGTGGGTGGCGGTGGCGGGAGGAGCGGCAGTGGCTTGCATAGAAAGAAGTGGAGTGAGCTTAGTCAGACGTAATTCCCGCTGCTACTGTTACTTAAGAATGGCTTAAGAAAGCACTTCGGCGGTTTCCCGCACGGTGGCGGGCGCCAGGGTGCGGCCGGGGTAGGCCCATAGAGCTTGTGCGAGGCAGGTGAGAGCCGCGTCGAGGTCACGCAGGTTCAGGATGTAGGCCAGGCGCACTTGCCGCGTGCCCAGGCCGGGCGTCTGGTAAAAGCCATTGGCCGGCGAGAGCATCAGCGTCTCATTCTGGTAGCTGAAATCGGTAAGCAGCCACTCGCCAAAGCGCTCCGCGTCATCCACGGGCAGCTGCGCCATCACGTAGAACGCGCCGCCCGGCACGGGGCACCGCACGCCCGGCATAGCTTGCAGGCGGCGCACCGTGAGGTCGCGGCGGGCCTGGTACTCGGCCCGGTTCTCATCAAAGTAGCTTTCGGGCAGCTCCACGGCGGCCTCGCCCAATAGCATACCCAGGCCGGGCGGACTAATGCGCATCTGGGCAAAGCGGAAGGCCGTCTGAAACACGTCCGCGTTGCGCGTCACCAGCGAGCCCACCCGCGCCCCGCAGGCGCTGTAGCGCTTCGAAATCGTATCCAGCACCACCACGTAGTCTTCGCTACCTACCAGGTTGAGCGCGCTCGTGGCGCGCGCCCCGTCGTAGCAATATTCGCGGTACGCCTCATCTGAGAGCAGAAAAAGCTGGTGGCGCCGGCACAGGCTCAGCAGGCCTTCCAACTCGGCGCGGGTGCACACGTGGCCGGTGGGGTTGCTGGGGTTGCAGAGCAGAATAGCCTTGGTGCGCGGCGTAATCACCGCCTCAAAGTCCGCCAGGGGGGGTAGGGCAAAGCCGTTGTCAATCGTAGCCGTTACGGGCACGATAGTCACGCCCGCCGCGATGGCAAAGGCCGAGTAGGTGCCATAAAACGGCTCTGGCACCACCAGCTCGTCGCCGGGGTTCAGGCACGTGAGCAGCGCAAACAGGATGGCCTCACTGCCGGCCGTCGTCACCAGTATTTCTTCCGTATCGACCTCAATGCCCGCGCGGTGGTAGTAGGCCTGGAGCTTCTGGCGGTAGCTATCGGTGCCCGCGCCGGGGCTGTAGGCCAGCACCCGGATATCGGCCTGGCGCACGGCTTCAAACAAGCTGGGGGGGGTAGCGATATCGGGCTGGCCGATATTGAGGTGGTACACGTGCTTGCCCTGCTGCTTGGCGGCTTCGGCGAAGGGGGCTAATTTACGAAAGGGCGAGGCGGGCATGTCCTGCCCTCGTTGTGATACGGATAATGACATAGCTTACAGAAAGTTGCAAAAATAGCGTAAGTAAAAGTCCCGGTCGAAGAATCGACCGGGACAGTTGCGGAGAGCGAGAAAATCAGCCGTTACGCTTATTGAGCTCATCGCGAATCTTGGCGGCTTTTTCGTAGTCTTCTTTTTCGAGCGCCTGGGCCAGCATCTTGGTCAGCTCATCGAGCGATACCTGCCCGCTGGGCTCGGCGCGGGGCGCGGGGCGGGCCGCCTCGTCGGTGTCCTCATCGTCGTCGTCGCGGTCGTCATCGTCCTCGTCTTCCTCGCCGGCCTCGTCGAGGTCCGACAGAATAATACCTGCCTCGCTCAACACACTTTCTACCGTGAAAATGGGCACGCCAAAGCGCAGGCCAATGGCAATGGCGTCGGAAGGACGGGCGTCAATCTCAAACGTGGTGGCCCCGTCGGAGCACACGATGCGTGAGTAAAAAACGCCTTCTTTAAGGTCAGAGATAATCACTTCCAGAATGACCACGTGCACGTGCTCGGCAAAGGCCTTGAACAGGTCGTGCGTGAGGGGCCGGTTGGGGCTGATTTTTTCAATCTGAATGGCGATGCTCTGCGCCTCAAACATGCCGATGATAATAGGCAGACGGCGGTTGCCCTGCTTTTCGCCCAGAATAAGGGCGAACGAGCCGGACTGTGATTGCGAAGAGGAGAGGCCCAGAATTTCGAGCGGGATTTTTTTCAAGGGTCGCGGGGGGCGTTTCGGGTTCTGGAAACGGATAATGGGTAGTCTTTACGACAAATAAAGCAACAACGGCCGGAAATAGCTTGCTGAATGCGGCGTTAGTAGTTGGAAACGCACAAAAAAACGTCATGCGGGAGGTGCCGCATGACGTTGATAGTAAAGGCAGTAGCTGGCAGCGGCGCCCGCGCCCGCCTAGCCGAGTTCTTTTACGGCCGCCGTTAGCTTGGGCAACACGTCGAATACGTCGCCCACGATGCCGTAGTCGGCCGCCTTGAAAAACGGTGCCTCCGGGTCTTTGTTAATGACCACAATCACCTTCGACGAGTTGACGCCCGCCAGATGCTGGATGGCGCCCGAAATGCCGCAGGCAATGTAGAGATTAGGCGAAACCGTGATGCCCGTCTGGCCCACGTGTTCGTGGTGAGGGCGCCAGTCCACGTCGCTCACCGGCTTCGAGCAGGCCGTGGCCGCGTGCAGCGCCTTGGCCAGGTCCTCGATAAGGTGCCAGTTTTCGGGGCCTTTCATGCCCCTACCCCCGCTCACCACCAGCGCAGCCTCGGGTAGCAGGATGCCGCCGGCCTGGTCCTGCATCACCACCTGCTGGGGCGCGTCGGCAAAGTCGGCGTCGCTGAGCTGAGCGGCGAAGGCGGCTACCTCGGCCGTTTTGCCGGCTTCGTGCTGGGCCTCGATGGAATTCTTCTTCACGGCGATAATCTTGCGTTCGCCGGTCAGCACCACGTCCGAAAACGCCTTGCCCGAAAACGCGCCGCGCTTCACCGTGAACTGGCCGCCCTCAGTTTTGGGCAATTCAACCACGTTGGTAGCCAGCGCGGCTTGCAGCCGGATGGACAGGCGCGAGCCCACGGCCGCGCCGATGTTGCTGTTGGCCAGCACAATCACCTTAGCATCTTCCTGCTGGGCCGCGGTAGCAATGAGCTTGGTGTACGCATTGTTCACGAAGTCCCTGAGACGCGGCTCCTGGTCATACAGCACCTTCGTGATGCCCTGCTCGCCGAGTTTGGCAAGGCTGGCGTCGGAGGCTTCGCCCACGGCCACGGCGGTGGCGCTGGTACCAAGCTGCACGGCAAGCCGCGCGCCGTAGGTAGCCACTTCGAGCGAAGACTTTTTCACTTCGCCCTTATCGCATTCAACTACTACTAAAACTGACATTTTAAGAGAATTATGAATTATGAGTTAGAAATTATGAATTGCTAACTACGAATTATAAATTGACAGCCAATATTCGGAAATTCCAGGGTAGCAATTCATAACTCATAATTTTTAATTCATACTTCAATTAAATGACTTTAGCTTCGTTGCGGAGCAGCTTAATCAGGTCGCCGGCGTTGGCGGCGTCGATGAGCTTCACGCCCTGCTTTTTGGGGGGTAGGGCGTACTCCGTGACCTGCGTACGGGGCACGTCGCCGGTGGCGGGTACCACTTTCAGGGGTTTGGTACGGGCCGTCATAATGCCGCGCATGTTGGGGATGCGGGGCTCGCACATGGGCTGCTGGCACGAGGCTACGAAGGGGGTAGTAACTTGGACAATCTCCTTGCCGCCCTCAATTTCGCGCTCCAGCGTGGCGGTGTTGCCGCTCATATCCAGCTTCATAGCCGGGGCCACGGTCGGGATGCCAAGCAGCTCGCCCACCATGCCGTGTACCTGAAAGCCGTTGTAATCGATACTTTCCTTACCCATCAAAATTACGTCGTAGCCACCCTCTTTGGCAATAGCCGCGATTTGCTCGGCCACGAAAAAAGCATCTTTCGGCGCGGCATTCACCCGGATGGCGTCGTCGGCTCCAATGGCCAGCGCCTTGCGAATGTTGGGCTCCGTATCGGCCTCGCCCACGTTGAGCACCGTCACGGTGCTGCCGGCGTTGGCCTCCTTCAACTCGATGGCGCGGGTGAGGGCATATTCGTCCCAGGGATTAATCACGAACTGCACCCCGGCCTTGTTAAACTCTTTATTATCGGGCGTAAAGGTGATTTTGGTAGTCGTGTCGGGCACGTTGGAGATGCAAACCAGAAACTTCATGTAAGCAAGGGTAGGGTAAGAGGAGAATACAAAAGTACTCGGCTTGCATAACAGTTGCCAAGCCGAAAAGGGTCTTTCGACCACCTTATAAACCGGAATGCGGCCTGAAAGTCGCAATTTTGCTTCAAAGATAGCCCAAACCCCGCCCATGAATGCCCCCAGCCGCTTACAACAATTGGTAGCCTTTTACGAAGCCGACCCCACCGACCCGTTCACGATTTACGCCCTGGCCACCGAATACCGGGCGGCCGAGCCGCTGCGCGCCTGGGAATTTTACGAAAAGCTGCTGACCGAGCACCCCGACTACGTGGGCACCTACTACCACGCCGGCAAGCTGCTCGAAGGCTTCGGTAAGAAGGACGAGGCCGAGCAGGTGTACCGCAAAGGCTTGGTAGTGAGCCGTAAAGCCGGGCAGCCGCACGCCGCCAGCGAAATACAACAGGCCCTCAACAGCTGCCTGGGCCTGGACTACGAAGACGAGTAGGCAGTAGCGCGAAGCTTCCGCTTCGCGAGCAGGCGGGACCGCGCGGCGCGAACGACGATGCTCACTGCGCACGCGCACGAAGCGGAAGCTTCGCGCTACTTTAAACTTAACGACATGCCAACCAAGATTCTATTAGTCGAAGACGAGCCGAAAGTGTCTGCCTTTATCCGGCGCGGGCTGGAGGAGGAAGGCTACGAGGTAGAGGTGGCCTACGATGGCACCTTCGGCCAGCGGCTGGCGCTGGGTAAGGAGTTCGACCTGCTTATCCTGGACGTTATCCTACCCGGCCAGAGCGGCCTGGAGGTGCTGAAAGCCGTGCGTGCCCAGGACCAGGAACTGCCGGTGCTGATGCTTACGGCGCTGGGCACTACCCAGGATAAGCTACTGGGCTTCGACGGCGGGGCCGATGACTACCTCATCAAGCCCTTCGACTTCGTGGAGCTGCTGGCCAGGGTGCGGGCGCTCACGCGCCGCCGCGACCGCCGCTCGACCAAAGGCAACCAGCTGAGCCTGGCCGACCTGACGGTAGATACGGCGGCTAAAACCGTGACCCGCGCCGGCCAGTCCATCAAGCTCACCGCCCGCGAGTTCAACCTACTGGAGCTGCTGCTGCGCCACCAGGGCCGCGTGCTGAGCCGGGGCGAAATAGCGGAACATACCTGGGAGGATTCCTTCGATACGGGCTCCAACGTAATTGACGTGTACGTAAACTACCTGCGCAATAAAGTGGACAAAGGGTTTGCTAAAAAACTGATTCATACGGTGGTAGGTATGGGCTACGTGCTGCGGGAGGAATAGCCGCCCTACCCCCAGCGCTATCCTTAACGAGTTATGACTTCACTCCCGCGCTACGCGTTTTTATACCGCGTTACTATCCGCAACCGCCTGACCTGGTTGTTTTTAGGTATCGTGGCCGTGCTGCTGTTCGCGGTGCTGGCCATTGTGTTCGTGTTGCAGCTCACCTCTACTCAGCGCGAGTTCCGGCAGCGGCTGCGCGAGCGGGCGCAGGTGACGGGCTACATCTACCTCGAAAAGGACGAGATGCGGGCCAGCGCCTTTCGTGACTTCGAGAAAAAATACCTCCAGGCACTCAGCAACGAGATTTTGCAGGTGTACGACGCTACTGGCCGGGTGCGCTTCGTGGCGGAAGATGAGCGCGTGCGGCTACCCGATGCCATCCTGGCGCGCATCGTAATCAATAAGGAATATTATTTTCAGCTGGGCCAGCGGCAGGCAGCAGGAATATTCTACCAGGATAATCAAGGCGACTACATCATCGTGGCCGCCGCCGAAAACGTGTATGGCCACCGCCGCCTGCGAAGCCTGGCCACGATTATGGCGGTGATTTTTGTGGTGAGCCTGCTCGTTATTTATGGGGTAGGGCGGGGCTTCGCGGGCCGGGCGCTGGCGCCCATCGCGGCCCTCAATGACCAGGTAGACCGCATCACGGCCCAGGACCTGCACCAGCGCGTGGATGAAGGCTTTTTGCGCACCAGCGAGCGCGACGACCTCACGCGCCTGGCCCGCACCTTCAACCGGCTGCTGGGCCGCCTCGAAGCCAGCTTCGAGGGGCAGCGCACGTTTGTGCGCAACGCTTCGCACGAGCTGCGCACGCCCCTCACGGCCAGCATCGGCGAGCTACAGGTGCTGCTGGCCCGCGAGCGCTCGGTGGAGGACCTGCGCGAGGGCGCAACCTCGGTGCTCGGGGAATTGCAGCAGCTCAAAAGCCTGATTAATAATCTGCTGGATATGGCGCAGGCCGAAGGTAATGTACCCCTTACGGAGGAAGTGCGCCTCGACGAGCTGCTGTGGGAAGTGCGCGAGAGCGTGGCGCCGGCCCAGCGCGCGCGGGTGCAGGTAGACCTGGGCGACCTCGCTGAGCTGCCCACTGACCCGGCCGCCTTTGTGGTGCCGGGCCACCGCGGCTTGCTGGCGCGGGCCCTGGGCAACCTGGTCGATAATGCCCTCAAGTATTCGGCCGACGACCAGAAGGTGCTCCTGAGCCTGCGCTGCCAGCCGGGCGGGGGCTGCCTGGTGCGGGTGGCCGACGCGGGGGTAGGCATTGCCCCCGACGATTTGGCGCAGGTGTTTCAGCCGTTCTTTCGGTCGGCGGCGGTGCGGGGGGTAGCAGGGCACGGGGTAGGGCTGCCGCTGGCCCAGCGCATTGCCAGCCTGCACGGCGGCACGCTCACGCTGCGCTCGGAGCCCGGCCGGGGCACGGTAGCCGAGCTGACCTTCGGTAGCTAAAATGAAAAAAAGGCGAATTTTTTAAAAAATTTATCCTTCTAATTCGTTTCTAATGCACTTCTAATAAGGGTCTAATGTGGGCAGGGGAGCTTTGTAGCATCCTTTTACAACTGCATTTGCCAGTCGCCACGCAGCCTGCCGCGGCGCGGCGGCCGGCCGGCAGTTTTGTCCCTTATGCGTTTCAAGAAGCACGCTTTCCGAACCCTGGCCGTAGCCGGGGGACTGAGTTTGACCACCGTGGCCAGCTGGGCGCAGATGCCCATGCCCAACGTGGCCCGGCCCGCCACCGGCGCGCCGCTGCCCGCCACGCCGGCCCCGGCCACCGCGCCGGCCACCACTACCGGCCAGGTGCCGGGGCCCAAGGGCAACATCACCCCGGCGCAGTTGCCCGGCCAGCCCAGCGCTACGCCCACTTTCGGGCAGCCGGGCGCGCCGCTCACCAGTCCCGGCGGGGCCCTGAGCAGCCCCGGTGCGGCGGGCACTTCGGCCACCCCCGCAGCCGGTGCTCCCGCGCTGGGCACGTCGGCGGCGGCCGGGGGGATGAGCCCGGCCACCACTTCCTCATCGGGAGCCACCGGAGCGGCTTTTGGCCAGTATCCGGTGGCGATGGGGCTGGCCCAGGGCGCCGCGCTGCCGCCTACCCCCACCGATACGCTGCGCGTCACGCTCGACCAGGCGCAGGCGCGCTTCATGCAGGCCAACTTCCAGCTGCTGGCTCAGCATTTTAATATCGACGTGGCCAACTCGGCCATCCGGCAGGCGCTGCTGCGCGATAACCCCAACCTCCAACTGGAGGTGAACGCCTACAACCCCAACACGAAGGCGTTTTTCCCGCTGGGCACCCAAACCGACCCGCAGAACCCCACGGGCGGCACCTTCGTGGCCCAGATTCAGCAGCTGATTGATATTTCGGGGCGGCGCAGCAAGCTCGTGCAGCTGTCGCGCACGGGCCTGGCGGTGCAGCAGGCGGCCTTTGAGGACCTGCTGCGGCAGGCGCGCTTCCAGCTGGTGCAGTCATTTTACAACGTGGTGGCCGAGCGCCGCCGGCTGAACTTCACGGAGCAGGAGCGCACGCAGCTGGGCCGCCTGCTGGCCGGCTACCGCGAGCGCCTGCGCCTGGGCACGGTGGCCTCGTATGAGGTGACGCGCCTGGAGCTGGAACAGCAGAGCCTGGAGCGCGACCGCGGCGACCAGCTCAACCAGCTGGCCCAGGACCAGGCCACGCTGCGCGTGCTGCTGGCCGCGCCGGGCACGGTGTTCGTGGCGCCCGAGGGCAGTGAGTTCCTACCCCCCGCGCCGGCCACGGTGCCCGCCCTGGCCGACCTCGAAACCCAGGCCTTTGCCCTGCGGCCCGACCTGCGCGCCGCCACCCAGCAAACTGCCTACACCCAGCAAAACCTGGCCGTGCAGCGCTCGCTGGCCGTGCCCAAGCTGCTGGTGGGCGCCGACTACGCCAGCCAGGGCAATACCTACGTGCACTATTTCGGCTTGCAAACGGCCATCGACCTGCCGGTTTTCAACCGCAATCAGGGCAACGTGCAGGCGGCCAGAGTTGGCATTCAGCAGTCGGGCTTTGCCCTGAACGGCGTGCATTTGCAAGTGGAACAGGACGTGACCGTGGCCTACGAGCAACTGCAACGGGCCATCACGCTGCGCCAGAGCATCACGCCCGATTACCTCAGCCGCACCGCCAACGTGAGCCGCGACGCCGTGGCCGACTACAACCGCCGCCTTATCGACCTGGTGAGCTTCATCGACAAGTTTCGGGCCTACAAGGAAGCGCAGCTCGGGCTCATCGACATCAGCAGCCGCCTGCTGCAAGCCGAGCAGCAAGTCAACTTCGCCACCAACGCCAAAGTGTTTTAATTAATTGAGAATGAAGAATGAGGAATGAAGAATTGGGGCTGATAAGTGGCTAAAGCAATTCCTCGTTCTTCATTCCCAATTCTTCATTCATCCCAAATGAAGTCCTTCCCCAAAACGACCTTTCGCCTGCTCATGGCGGGCCTGCTGGCCGCCCCGGTCCTGAGCCTGACCGGCTGCGGCGGCAACAAACCCGAACTGCCCGTCAATACCAAGGATACCGAATCGACTTACCGCACCGATACCGTGAAAAGCCGCAACCTGGCCCAGGACCTGCGGTTTACGGGCAAGGTGAGCTACGACCAGCGCCGCGTGGACCAGGTGTTTCCGGTGGTGAGCGGCAACGTGCTGGCCGTGAGCGCCGCCCTGGGCGCGCGCGTGACCCAGGGCCAGGCCCTGGCCACCGTGCAAAGTGCCGACGTGAGCGGCTACCTCAACGACTACAACGGCGCCAAGAGCGACTACGCCCTGGCCAGGCGCACCGCCGACAACACCGAGCAACTCTATAAAACCAACTTCGCCTCGCAGTCGGACCTCATCGCGGCCCGCGAAGGGCTGGCCAAAGCGCAGTCGGCCCTCAACCGTAGCCAGCAGATACTCAAGCTGTACGGAGCCAGCAGCAGCGGCACCGCCCAGCCCATCTACCAGGTGAAGGCGCCGGTGAGCGGCTACGTGGTGTCCCGCAACATCAACCCCAACATGCAGCTGCGGCCCGACAACTCGACGCCGCTCTTTACCATCTCCGACCTGAGCCGGGTCTGGATTCTGCTCAACATCTACGAGACGGATATTGCGGCTGTGAAAGTGGGCGCGAAGGTGACTATCACCGCGTTGGCCTACCCCGACAAACAGTTCCAGGGCACCATCACCAACATCTCTAACGTGGTGGACGCCGATACCCGTGTGCTGCAAGCCCGCGTGGAGCTGCCTAACCCCGACGGCCTGCTCAAGCCCGATATGTTCTGCACCGTGGCCCTGCATCTCGAAGACGCGGGCGAAGGCCTGGCGCTGAACCCGAAGGCGGTGATTTTCAGCAAGGATAAGTACTTCGTGGTGAAGCAGGACGGCCCCGGCAAGTACCACGTGGTGCCGGTGCGGGTGGTGCGCACTACCTCGCAATACACCTACGTAAAGGGCGACCTCCAGAACGGCGACCAGGTCGTAACCGAAGGTAGCCTGCTGCTTTTCAATGATTTGACGGACTAGGTTTTTAATAAGCCATTTGTCATTGCGAGCGCAACGAAGTGAAGCGCGGCAATCTCAGAGCCGAACGACCTGCGTGGGTTTCGTTCTGGGGCGATTGCCGCGCTCCACTTCGTTGCGCTCGCAATGACAAACGGCTCATTAACTGTTAATTATTAACTAGTTTCCCCGTGAACAAATTCATCAAAGGCCTCATTGGCTTCTCGCTGAGGCATCCCTTTATCATATTCTTTATCACCGCGCTGGTGGTGGTGGCGGGCGCGGTGAGCTTCTACTACACGCCCGTGGAGGCCTACCCCGACGTGACCAATACGGAGGTGGTTATTATCACGCAGTGGCCCGGCCGCTCGGCCGAGGAGGTGGAGCGCTTCATCTCCATTCCGATTGAGACGGAGATGAACTCGATAAGCCGTAAAACGGTGATTCGCAGCATTAATCTCTTCGGATTGTCGTTCATCAAAATCGTATTTGAGGACGGCACCGACAATTTCAACGCCCGCATGGAGGCCGCCCAGAAGCTGACCAACGTGAACCTGCCCGAGGGCGTGGACCCCGAAGTGCAGCCGCCCACCGGCCCCACCGGCGAAATTTACCGCTACACGCTCACGTCCAAAACCCGGTCCTCAACCGAGCTTAAAACCCTGGAAGACTGGGTGATTGAGAAGAACCTGAAGGCCGTGCCGGGGGTAGGCGACGTGGTGAGCTTCGGCGGCAAAGTGAAAACCTACGAGGTGGCCGTGACGCCCCCGCTACTCACCAAATACGGCCTCACGGCGCTCGACGTATTCCAGGCCTTGCAGCGCGCCAACGTGAACGTGGGCGGCGACATCGTGCGCGAAGGCCAGCAGGCGTTCGTGGTGCGCGGTATCGGCATCGTGAAGAATGTGGCGGATATCGAGAAGATTATCATCAAAAACGTGAACGGCGTGCCGGTGCTCGTGCGCAACATCGCCAACGTGCACACCTCCAACCTGCCGCAACTCGGCATCGTGGGCCGCGACGACCACGACGACGTGGTGGAGGGCATCGTGCTGATGCGCAAGGGCGAAAACCCCGGCGCCGTGCTCCCCCTGCTCGAAGCCAAAGTAGACTACCTGAACACGACCGTGCTGCCCGGCGACGTACGCATCAAGGTGTTCTACGACCGCACCGAGCTGAACGAGCACACGCTGCACACCGTGGGCGAGAACGTGATAATGGGTATCACGCTCGTTACCATCGTCTTGCTCATCTTTCTGGCTGATTGGCGCACCACGGTGACGGTGGCGATGGTTATTCCGCTGGCCCTGCTTTTCGCCTTTATTCTGATGCGCTGGAAAGGCATGACGGCCAACCTGTTGAGTATCGGTGCCATTGACTTCGGTATTATCATCGACGGCGCGGTGGTGATGGTGGAAGGCCTCTTCGTGATGCTGGCCCACTGGGCCGAGCACGAGGGCATGGAGAACTTTAACAAGCGGGCAAAGCTGAGTAAAATTCTGCACACGGGCACCGAGATGGGCAAGTCCATCTTCACCTCCAAGCTTATCATTGTCACGGCGTTGATTCCGATTTTCTCGTTCCAGAAAGTGGAAGGCAAGCTGTTTTCGCCGCTGGCTTATACGCTGGGCTTCGCGCTGCTGGGCGCGCTGCTGCTGGCCCTCACGCTGGTGCCGGTGCTCTCGTCCATCTTGCTGCGCAAGAACGTGCGCGAGCGCCACAACCCGCTCATCGAGTTCCTGAACCGCAACTACGCGCCCCTGCTCGATAAGGTGATGGGCCATCCGCGCCGGGCGATGGGCGGGGCGCTGGTGGCGCTGCTGCTGGGGGTAGGGGCTTTCCACTTCGTGGGCACCGAGTTCCTGCCCCACCTCAACGAGGGTAGCATCTACGTGCGCGCTTCCATGCCGCTGAGTATCAGCTTGGAAGACTCGTACCATTTCACCAAGCAGTTCCGGCAGGACTTTGAGCAGTTTCCCGAAGTGCGCGGCGTGATTTCGCAGACCGGCCGCCCCAACGACGGCACCGACGCCACGGGCTTCTTCAACCAGGAGTTCTTCGTGGACCTCTACCCGGCCGACCAGTGGAAGCGCGATATTACCAAAGACCAGCTCATTGCCCAGATGCAGGCCAAACTAGCGCACTACCGGGGGGTAGACTTCAACTTCTCGCAGCCCATCAGCGACAACGTGGAGGAAGCCGTATCGGGCGTGAAAGGCTCGATGGCCGTCAAAATCACCGGCGACGACCTCAACTTCCTGGATAAAAAGGCCGATGAGGTGTACGCCCAGCTCAAGCAAGTGAAGGGGGTAGAGGACCTCGGTATCTTCCGCAACCTGGGCCAGCCCGAGCTGCACATTACCCTCGACCCCGACAAGATGGCCCAGTTTGGCGTGGATGCCGCCGACGCCAACGCCGTGATTGAGATGGCCATCGGGGGCAAGGCCGTGAGCCAGGTATTCGAGGGCGAGCGCAAGTTTGACCTGCGCCTGCGCTACGACGTGCCCTACCGCTCGACGCCCGACCAGATTGGCAACCTGCTGGTGCCCAACCTGAACGGCGGCAAGGTGAAGCTCCAGGAAATTGCCGACATTGGTAACGTGGCCGGCCCGGCCTTCATCTACCGCGAGAATAACTCGCGCTTCATCGCCATCAAGTTTTCGGTGCGGGGCAGGGACCTGGGCTCCACCATTGCCGAGGCCCAGCAGCTGGTGAAGAAGAACGTGGCCCTGCCCAAAGGCTACGCCACGCAGTGGAACGGCGAGTTTGAGAACCAGGAGCGGGCCCAGCGCCAGCTCTCCATCGTGGTGCCCATCAGCATCCTGGCCATTTTCTTCATCCTGTTTATCTCCTTCGGCAACGCCCTGGATTCGGTGCTGGTGCTCCTGAACGTGCCGTTTGCCCTCATCGGCGGCATCGCGGCGCTGCTCATCACGGGCGTCAACTTCTCGATTTCGGCGGGGGTAGGGTTCATTGCCCTCTTCGGCGTGGCCACCCAGGACGGCGTTATCCTGGTCAACAAATTCCGCCAGAACATGCGCGAAGGCATGCCCTTGGTGCAGGCCATCAAGGATGGCGCCCGCTCGCGGCTGCGCCCGGTGGTAATGACCGCCCTCATGGCCTCACTTGGCCTTTTGCCAGCCGCCGTCAGCCACGGCATTGGCTCCGAAACGCAGAAGCCCCTGGCCATCGTCGTCATCGGCGGTCTTATCACGGCCACGCTGCTATCGCTACTTATTTTGCCCGCCGTTTACGAGTGGGTGTATAGCAGCCGGCAAGAGCGCGAGCGGCATAAGTAATCTATTCTTACTGAGCTAGCGAGTAAGCCCTCGGCCTCTTCGGCCGGGGGCTTTTTTGGTTAGTTCTAATCCGTTTCTAATGCGTCTCTAATCTGTTTCTAATCTCCTCCTAATGAGGTTATAATGAATATGTAAACTCAGTGAATGAAGTACGCTTTCTTCATGTTAGCTTTGCTCAAGCGCCTGGCTAGGATTTAAAGCAAAAAAGTGATTTCACCAAGATTTTTGGGTGCCGCCCGTCGCCGCCCGATTCCCCTTTCACCAGTGGCTAAGCTTAGTGGCTTCGGCCGCCTGTTACGCTTCATTGGATTGCTGCTGACGAGCCTGAGCCTAGCTCCGACCGCTTCCGCGCAACTATTGCCAGTAAGCGGGACCGCTTTACCTGTCGATACGGTGCGCCTGACCCTGCCCGACGCCGAGCAGCGCTTCGTGCAAAACAACCTGCAAGTGCTGGCGCAACGCTACAACATCACGGCGGCTCAGGCGCTGGCCGTGCAGGCCCGCCTCATTGATAACCCCACCATTCTGATTGACCAGAACGCCATTCTGCAAGCCGTGCATCGGCGCGAGTTGGATGGCGGGGCCGGCATGGCTGGCAACCAGTTCGCTTTTCAGGCTCAGCAATTATTCGCGCTGGCCGGGCGGCGGCGGGCAGCGGGCAAAGCGGCCCAGCAAGCGGCCGTGGTCGAAACCTTTAACCTGGAAGACCTGGTGCGCAACCTGCGCTTTCAACTGCGCACTACGTACTACGACATCTATTTTCGGCAGCAGACGCTGCGCGTGTACGACAACGAGATTCCGTCGTTGCGCCACACCGTTGACCTCTACCAGAGCCAGTTTGAAAAGGGCAACATCGCGCTCAAGGAAGTTATTCGCCTGAAAGCCTTTTTGTTTACCCTGGAAAGTGAGCGGCTGGGCCTCGTGACCGAGCAGGCCAGCGCCCAGGCCGACCTGCACATTCTGCTACGCGACTCGACCCGCTCGGCCTACCTGCCCGTGGTAGATGGCCGGCGCGTGCGCGACCTCTCACTAGCCCCGTACCCCGAGCAGCAGCTGACCGATACGGCGCTGGTGCGGCGCGCCGACCTGCTGGCCCGCCGCGCCGAGGTGCAGCGCCAGAACCTGAACCTGAACCTGCAACGTGCCGTAGCGACGCCCGACCTGGCAGTGGGCTACAGCTACGACCGGTTTGGCTCCTATATCAACAACTACCAGTCTGTTACGCTGGGCGTAGCGGTGCCGATTTTTAACCGTAACCAGGGTAATATTCAGGCGGCTAAGGCCCAGATTAACATTGCCCAGGCCCAGGCCGCCCAGCAGCAACTGGTGGTGCGGCGCGAAGTGCACGAGGCCTACCAGGTGGCCCAGCGCCAGGATGAGCTGTACCAGCACACCAGCCGCGATACTACCCCCTTCGCCCGCCTCATCGACAATATCGAGCAGAGCTACACCAAGCGCCTGATAAGCGTGGTCGAATACCTGGACTTTTACGAAGCCTACAAAAACAACGTCATTCAGCTCAACACCTTGCGTGCCAATCGGATGCGTGCCTTCGAAAATGTTAACCTGGCCACTGGCCGCACGCTCTTCCGGGCCGAGTAAGTCAGCCACCAAGCATCCCGAAAAGGGATAGCTGAGGACTGGTAATTGAGGACTGATAACTGGTAATTGCTAATCGAAAAAATGAATCGTTTTCCTTATTTTCTGCTGCTGACCCTGGGCCTGGGCACCTGCTCCAAATCGCCGGAAACGGCTAACGCGGAGGAGGCCAAAACGGCCAAGAAATTCTCGCTCTCCGACCAGACGCTCAAGGAATTAGCCTTCGACACCGTGCGCCTGGAGCCGGTGCGTAGCGAGCAGTCGTTCTCGGGCCAGGTCGTCACCAACGGCGATAAGACCGCCAAAATATTTCCCCTGGTAGGGGGGATAGTCGAGAAGCTCAACGTGGAGCTGGGCGACCACGTCACCAAGGGCCAGGTGCTGGCCGTGGTGCGCTCGGGTGAAATTGCCGACGTGCAAAACCAGAACAGCACCGCCGGCACCGACGTGGCCATTGCCCAGAAAAACCTGAGCGTGGCCGGGGACCAGTACAAAGCCGGCCTGGCGGCCGAGCGCGACGTAGTGCTGGCCCGCGAGGAGCTGCGCAAAGCCCAGAGCAACCTGGGCAAAACCAACAAACAGCTCGGTATCTACGGGGTGTCGAAAGACGGATATTATACCATTAAGGCCCCGATTTCGGGCTTCATTACCGATAAGAACGTGACGCAGGGGATGCAGTACACCAACGCGAATACGGACGCTGACGGTTTTTTCACCATCGCCGACCTCGACCAGGTGTGGGTGCTGGCCAATGTGTTTGAGGCCGACATTGCCAACGTGAAGGTGGGCTACCAGGCTGACATTACCACGCTTTCCTACCCCGACAAGCATTTTAAGGGGGTAGTAGATAAAGTTTTCAACGTGCTCGACCCCGACAGCAAGGCCCTGAAAGTGCGCATCCGCCTGCAAAACCCCGACTACCTGCTCAAGCCCGAGATGTACGCCCAGGTGCACATCCTCAATACCGAAAAGCAGAAAGAGCTGGCCGTGCCCGCCAACTCGGTTATTTTCGACAAGGACCAGCATTTCGTGCTCGTGTACAAGAGCCGCACCGACGTGGAAACCCACCCCGTGAAGGTGACTAAAACCGTGGGCGACATCAGCTACGTGAGCGGCAATATCAAGGCGGGCGACGCCATCGTGACCAAAAACCAGCTGCTCGTGTACGACGAGCTGAACGACTAGAAATTGATTGTGAAGTAGTTTGTCATTGCGAGCGCAACGAAGTGGAGCGCGGCAATCTTTCCTTCACGTTAGGATTACTACCCCAACGATTAGGAAGGATTGCCGCGCTCCACTTCGTTGCGCTCGCAATGACAGACGAGTTGGAATTAACTCATAATTAAATCAGTGAATAAGTTTATCCAAGGCATTATTGCCTTTTCGCTCAAGAACCGGGGGTTCATCTTCCTGCTCACGCTGGCGGCGATTATCGCCGGGGTAGTGAGCTACCGGAACACGCCCATTGAGGCGTTTCCGGACGTGACGAACACCGAAATCACCATCATCACGCAGTGGCCCGGCCGCTCGGCCGAGGAGATTGAGAAATTCGTGACCGCGCCCATCGAAATCGCGCTCAACCCCGTGCAGAAGAAAACCAGCGTGCGCTCGACCACGCTCTTCGGCCTGTCGGTGGTAAAGGTGATTTTCGACGATGGCGTGGACGATGCCTTCGCCCGCGTGCAGGTGAATAACCTGCTGGCCGGCGCCGACCTGCCCGACGGCGCCGAGCCCGAGGTGCAGCCGCCCTACGGCCCCACGGGTGAAATCTACCGCTACACATTGGCCAGCAAGGACAAGAGCACCCGCGAGCTCAAAACCATCCAGGACTGGGTAGTGGAGCGCAACCTGAAAGCCGTGCCCGGCGTGGCCGACGTGAACAGCTTCGGCGGCGAGGTGAAGAGCTACGAGATATCGGTGGACCCCAGCAAGTTGCAGGACTTCGGCCTCACGCCGCTCGACCTCTACACCGCCGTGCAGCGCTCCAACATCAACGTGGGCGGCGACGTGATAAACGAGGGCCAGCAGAACTACGTGGTGCGCGGCATTGGTCTGCTCAACAACATCTCGGACATCAACAACACGGTGGTGAAAACCGTGAATGGCGCGCCCATCCTGGTGAAGGACGTGGCGCAGGTGCACGAGTCGGCCCTACCCCGCCTGGGTAGGGTAGGGCGCGGCCTGAACGACGACATGGTGGAAGGCATCGTGGTGATGCGCAAGGGCGAAAATCCCTCCGAAGTCATCAAGCTGCTGCAAGCCAAGGTGGAGCTGCTGAACGACAAGATTCTGCCGCCCGACGTGAAAATCAGCACGTTCTACAACCGCCAGAACCTGATTGATTTCTCGACCGAAACGGTAATCCACAACCTCACCGAGGGCATGATTTTCGTGACGGTGATTGTGTTCCTGTTCATGGCCGACTGGCGCACCACGGTCATTGTGAGCATCATCATCCCGTTGGCGCTGCTGTTTGCCTTCATCTGCCTGCGCCTGAAAGGCATGAGCGCCAACCTGCTCAGCATGGGCGCCATCGACTTCGGTATCATCATCGACGGCGCCGTGGTGATGGTGGAAGGCCTTTTCGTGGCCCTCGACCACAAGGCCCACGAGGTGGGCATGGAGCGCTTCAACAAGCTCGCCAAGCTGGGCATTATCAAGAAAACCGGCCGCGACATGGGCAAGTCGATTTTCTTCGCCAAAGCCATCATTATCACGGCGTTGCTGCCGATTTTCTCCTTCGAGAAAGTAGAAGGCAAAGTGTTCTCGCCGCTGGCCTGGACGCTGGGTTTCGCCCTGCTCGGTGCCTTGATTTTTACGCTGACGCTGGTGCCGGTACTCGCCTCGATTTTGCTGCGCAAAAACGTGCGGGAAAAGGAAAACTTCCTGCTGCGCGCTATTAATAAGGGGGCGCGCAAGGTGTTCGTGTTCACCTACGCCCGCAAAACGGCCAGCCTCATCGCGGCCGCCGCCATCGTGGTGGCGGGCATCGGGATGTACCAGTTTTTGGGCACCGAATTCCTGCCCGAATTGAACGAGGGTAGCATCTACGTGCGGGCGCAGCTGCCGCTGAGTATCTCGCTGGAGGCCTCCAACAAGCTCTGCAACGAGATGCGGCGCGTGTTTCTGAGCTTCCCGGAGGTGAGCGACGTGGTGAGCCAGACCGGCCGCCCCAACGACGGCACCGACCCCACGGGCTTCTACAATAACGAGTTCCTCGTCCAGATTAAGCACACCGACGAGGTGCAGAAGAACATGAAGCACAAGGCCTACCGTGAGGCGCTCATCGAGCGCATGAAGGACAAGCTGGACCGCTTTCCGGGGGTAGACTTCAACTTCTCGCAGCCCATTACCGACAACGTGGAAGAAGCCGCCTCGGGCGTGAAAGGCAGTATCGCGGTCAAGATTTACGGCACCGACCTCAAGCTGATGGAGGGCAAAGCCCGGCAGGTATTCGAAGTCTTGCAAAAGGTGGATGGCATCGATGACCTGGGCCTGCTGCGCAATATCGGCCAGCCCGAGCTGCACGCCGACCTCGACGAGCGCCGCATGGCCAGCTACGGCGTGAGTAAGAGCGATGCCAACGCCGTGCTCGAAATGGCGGTGGGCGGCAAGCAGGCCAGCCAGATGTATGAGGGCGAGCGCAAATTCCCCATCCGGGTGCGCTACGAGTCGCAGTTTCGCCAGAGCCCGACCGAAATCGCGGCCCTTATGGTGCCCACCCAAAGCGGTAAAATGGTGCCCCTGAACGAGATAGCCGATATAAAGCAAGTTACCGGCCCCAGCCTGATTTACCGCGACGACAACACCCGCTTCTCGGCCGTCAAGTTCTCGGTGCGGGGTAGGGACCTGGGCTCGGCCATCGCCGAGGCGCAGGAAAAGGTGAACAAAGTAGTGGTGCTGCCCAAAGGCTACTCCATGAAGTGGACCGGCGACTTCGAGAACCAGCGCCGCGCCTCGCAGCGGCTGGCGCAGGTAGTGCCCATCTCGCTGGCGCTTATTTTCTTTATCCTGTTCATCCTGTTTGGCAATCTGAAAGATGCCGGCCTGGTGCTGCTCAACGTGCCGTTTGCCCTCATCGGCGGCATCGCGGCGCTGCTCATCACCCATACCAACTTCTCCATTTCGGCCGGTATCGGCTTCATCGCGCTGTTTGGTATCTGTATTCAGAATGGCGTGATTCTCATCAGCGTGTTCAAGCAGAACATGCTGGCCAGGATGAGCCTCGACCGCAGCCTGGCCGAGGGGGTAGCCTCCCGCGTGCGCCCGGTGGTAATGACGGCCCTCATGGCCATCATCGGCCTCATGCCGGCCGCCCTCAGCACCGGCATCGGCTCGGAGACTTCGAAGCCGCTGGCCATCGTGGTTATCGGCGGCCTGCTCACCGGCACCGTGCTGACGCTGTTCATCTTCCCGCTGATTTTCGAGCGTACCTACCGCGCCGAGCATACCCACTACACGGATGACTTGCCGGTGAACCGGGAGCTAGCGGCCCACTAACAGCCAGTAGCGCGAGGCTTCCACTTCGCGCTACTGCGCGGCCAGAAACCGCTTTACTACCCCCTGCCACTGGCGCGGGTGCTTGTGCCAGTACGGCTCGTGGCCCGAGCCCGCAAAATTGACCCGCCGCTTCGGCCCGGCCAGGTGCGCGAAGATGGTATCGGTTTCGGCGCGGGTTACGCGCGGGTCGGCGGTGCCCCACAGCAGCAGGGTGGGGGTCGGCACGCGCCGGGCGTACTCGCCCGCGTTCAGGCCGAAGGCCCAGTAGGCATTTTCTGCGCTGCCCCACAGCACCAGCAGGTTGGCCAGCGGGAAGGGGGGTAGGTGCATCGACACGAAGCGATTTTTGGCCGTCTGGAGCATACTGCCGTAGGGGCATTCTACGATGCTGGCGGCGGGGCGCAGGCCCAGCTCACTCTCGGCCCGCAGGATGGCCACCGCGCCCATGCTCACGCCGTAGAGCACCACCGGCGCGCCCGGCGGCCGGGCCTGGGCCCAGCGGTAGGCCACCACCACATCGTCGGCCTCGCGGTAGCCGATAGTAGTCTGGTAGCCCTCCGAGGCCCCGTTGCCGCTGAAGTCGAGCAGCAGCACCGCGTAGCCAAGCTGCCGAAAATACCCCGCCTCGGGCCGCAGCCGCGACTTATCGCTGGTGTAGCCGTGGCAGAGAATAACCGTGCCGCGCGCCTCCGGCACCGGGCCATACCAGGCCGCCAGCCGGCCGTTGGGGCTACGCAACGTTACGTCTTGGTAAAGAAAGCTGGGTGGGGCGAGGTTGACCGGCTTCGGATTGCGCAGCCCGGTCAGCATCACCTTGATTTTTGCGCTGATGGGCAGCTTTTCGGGGTTGCGGGTGCGCGGCCCGGCGTCGGTAGTAAAGTTCGTGAAGCGCCAGGCGTGCAGCGCCACCACCCCGTTGAGCAGCCCGAACACCAGGGCCAGCGCCCACAGAAACCGGCGCAGCATCAGGGGCGTTGCCGGCGCGGGCCGGGCCGATAAGCGGGGGGTAGGGAAGCCGGCCGCGCCGGGCGCGGGTGGCGCACGTCGGCCCCGGCCAGGCCACGCAGGGCGGCCACTTCGGCGGCGGTGAGGTCGCGCCACTGGCCGGGCGCTACCTCGGTCAGGGTCAGGTCGCCCAGCACCAGGCGCACCAGGCGCAGGCAGGGCAGGCCCACGGCGGCGCACATCTTGCGCACCTGCCGGTTCATGCCCTGCGAAATGCTGATTTCGACCCAGCTCGTGGGGATGCTGGCCCGGTAGCGAATGGGCGGGTTGCGCGGCCACAACTCGGCCGTAGCCGCTTCGGGCAGCGCCCTTACTTCGGCGGGCAGCGTGAAGCCTTCCTTAATCTGCACGCCTTCGCGCAGTTGTTGCAGGTCGGCCTCAGTGGGCGTGCCCTCCACCTGCGCCCAGTAGGTTTTGGGCACCTTGTAGCGCGGGTCGCTGAGGCGGTGCTGAAGCTGCTTGTCGTCGGTGAGCAGCAGCAGGCCCTCGCTGTCGAAGTCGAGCCGGCCCACCGGGTACACGTTCGGCACGGCCACGAAGTCCTTGAGCGTGGCCCGCCCGTGCTCGTCGGTGAACTGGGTGAGGACTTCGTAGGGCTTGTTGAGGAGGAGGTAGCGCATAAAACGTAAGTTAAAAAATCAAGGCCTTGCTACGTTGCTAACTGTTTCTCCAAGCTCAACAATAAATTGCCAGCATCCTATCAGCAGTGAAATGGCGAAAGCACTATTTGAAAATAGCATTTCTTTATCGCGTCGCTTACAAGACTTCTTACGCTCTTGTATATCCAGCATGTATAGCTGCTTATTTGATGGAGTGAAGTATACCATCAACAGCAGAGAAACGGCAGCGCCGATAGCAAGTAGCCAGCTGGGAGAGTAAGCCGAATCTATCCAATTCTGGTAAAGTCGTGCTGCCAAACAAGCCACTATTACTCCATAAAACAAGTGCCATACAAAGAAGTAGTACCGAGCTGCCATTAAACCTTTGGAACCTTGGGCAGATGTTAGGGGCTTTCCATTATGGAGTGCTGGCCGGCACAAGTTGTAATAAATCCTTTCGTAAATCGTCATGTTATATGCCGCCCTGGTACTTGCGCGTGGCCCATTCGGCCCCGAGCAGCGCTACTAAGGCGAAAAACAGCCACTTCAGATTTACTAAGTCTTTCAAATCTTCCTCGCTACTCAGCGCGGGCTTGAAATTCGCCTTCTCAATATCCTGCGCCAGCTTATCGAGCTGGCTGGGGTAGTAAAGCTGCCCACCGCTGCGGCGGCTGAGCTGGGCCAGCAGGCGGTGGTCGGCCTTCGATTCCTGGGCTTCGAGGGGCTGATTCTGCACCAGCAGTTCGCCGCTGGCCTGCTGGGCCTGGCCGCCGAGCGTGGCGCGCGCCTGGTAGCGGTAAAGGCCCGCCGGCAGCGGCCCCAGGTGCAGCGGCGAGCCATCGGGGGCGTTGGCAAACGTCACGGTGCGCGCCTTGCGGGCCGAGTCGGTGAGGGTAAGGATAATTTTCTGGTCGTAGATGCGCTCAAACACCGCGTTGTACGTTTCCGCGCCCAGCGTCACATCGTCTTGCGTGCCAAAGACATCCTGGGTCGGGTACACGTCGAGGCGCTTCTTGTTGGCGTTCTGGGTCAGCAGCTGGAGCGTGCGGCTAATGAGGCGGTCGTAGGCCTCGGGGTGGTCGTCGTGCGCGATAGCCTCTGCCAGGCGCCACTGCCAGGTGTTTTCGGCCAGTAGCGTAGCGGTGCGGGGGGTAGCGCTGGCACTGCCAAACACCAGCAGCGGCTTTTGGGTGGGCAGGCGGCCCACCTGCTGCCACAGCGCGGCCTCGGCCCCGTTGCCCAGCCGCGCATCGCCGAAGGGCACCGGCACCGGCGGGTACTGCCCAAAGCGCCGCCGGCTCTCCTCATCGAGCGGCAGGCGCGCGAAGCCGGGGTTGGGCAGCGGCGTCACGTCGTCGGTCTGAGCGCCGCGCGGCTGCACGTTCAGGCCGGCATTGAGCTGATTATACGCGCCGAAATCGGACTGCGCGCCCAGCACGTAGAGGACAGGCACCTTGGCGGCGCGCACCCGCGCCAGCAGCTCCTGGCCCAGGCCGCCGCGCGCCGGTAGCTGGTGCAGCACGGCCACGTCGAAGGTGGTGGAGGGGGGTAGGGGCTGGCCCACGCCGGCCACGGCCAGCGTGAGGTTGAAGTTGTTATTGGCCAGAATGGCGGCCCGCAGCGCCTTGAGGTCGGGGTGCGGGGCGGCCCCGGCCAGCAGCACCCGCAGTTTGCCTTTCACGATTTCGATGAAGGCGGTGCGAGCGTTATTCACCACCGTAAACTCGCCGGCCTGGGGCAGCACGCGCACCTCGTAGCGGCGCTTGCCCGGCGCGGGCGCGCTGAGCTGAAACGTGGTGCGCACCCGCCGCCGGCCGGGGGGTAGGGCCACCCGGCGGCTTTCCAGCACGCGGCCACCCCCGCGCACCTCCACGGTGGCCGCGCCGCCAGCGTAGCCCTCGTAGCCGATTTCGGCTTCCAGCGGAAATTTATTGCCGCTAAAGGCCACGCGGTTGTACACCAAATCGGTCAGGCGCAGGTCTTTTTTGGCGATGGTATCGCCCAGAGCCACGCTGAAAATCGGGAAATTAAACTCCGAAAACTGGGGCTCCTGGCCCTGGTTCACGAGGCCGTCGCTCACCAGCACCACACCGGCCAGGTCGTGGTCGGCGTTGGCCTCGCGGCTGTCGGCCAGCAACTGGTTGAGGTCGGTGCGGCTGGCGGTGAAGCGTAGCGAATCGGGGTTGGCGCCGGGCCGGGTAAGCGTGCGGGTTTCAACCCGAAAGCCCTTTTCGCGCAGCGTGGCCGCCAGCCGGGGCAGGCCGGTAGTGAGCTGGCTCAGCGCTGGGGCCGGCGTGAATAAGCTGATGGACTGCGAATTATCCACGGCCAGCACCACCGTCGGGGCTTCGGTGCGGGTAGTCGTCGTTTTGATAAACGGCGAGAGCAGCAGAAAGCACAGAAAGCTCACCACCACGAAGCGCAGCCCCGCCAGCGCGTAGTTGATGGCCCGGCTCCACGGGGCCCGTGCCGAGTAGAGCAGCGCCGCGTAGCCCGCGCCCACGGCCAGGCAGAGCAAGATAAACCAGGGAGAATAGGCAGTAGACAGCAAGAGCAGAAACGCGCCTATCAACCAGCGCGGAGCAAGAAACGAAAAAAGCCCGCCAATTGGCACGCGCCCGCAAAGATGCGCCCCCGCCGCGGTAGCTGCGTGCCTAACGGCCGCTGCCCCGTCCCGCGTTCGAAGTAGCGCGAACTTTACGGTTCGCGGCCCAGCTTCGCTAATGAAGCTATTCAGGAATCGGCCCGAACGTCATTGCGAGCTTGCCGAGGAATCTCGCTCGCGCCGTGCGGGGTATCGTTCAACGACGCCAGCGAGATTCCTCGGCAAGCTCGCAATGATGGCTTGCTTGCTGGTTCTTACGTAATCAGCTTGAAGCCCACGCCGCGAATATTGAGAATCTCCAGACGGGGGTCGTGGGCCAGGCGCTTGCGCAGGCGCGACACGTACACGTCCATCGAGCGGGCGGCGAAAAAATCGTCGTCGCCCCAAAGCTGGCGCAGGCAGGCGCGGCGGTCGAGCACGCCGTTGCGGTGCTGGGCCAGGAGCAGCAGCAGGTCGTTTTCGCGGGCCGAGAGCTGGGCCACGCACTGCCCGGCCAGCCACAGCTCCTGGCGCAGCGGCCGAAACTCGTACTGGCCCAGCACGATGACTTCGGCCGCCGGGATGGGGGTAGGGGCCTGGCGGCGCAGCAATTCGCGCACGCGCAGCAGCAGCTCATCCAGGCTGAAGGGCTTGCGGAGGTAGTCGTTGCCGCCGGCCTCGAAGCCGCGCACCACGTCGGCGGGCGCGCCGCGCGCCGTGAGAAACAGCACCGGCAGCTCGGGCAACGTGCGGCGCAGCTCGCGCACCACCGCGAAGCCGTCGAGGCCGGGCAGCATTATATCGGCCAGCAGCAAATCGGGCGGGCGTTGCTGGCAGGCCCGCAGGCCCTCGCGGCCATCGGCGTAGGTCGTAGTGGCGTAGCCCGAGCGCGTGAGCGCGTCGGCGAGCAGGCGGGCCAGGGCAGCCTCGTCTTCCAGGATGGTGATGGTCGGCATCGGCTACGGGGCCAGGGGTAGGGACAGGGTAAACGTGGTGCCGCGCCCCGGCTGGCTGCGCAGCGTGAGCGTGCCGCCGTGCGCCTGGGCCACCTGCCGGGCGTAGTGCAGGCCCAGGCCGTAGCCCTTCACGGCGTGCAGGTCGCCGGTCGGCACCCGAAAAAACTGCTCAAATACCCGCGTCTGGTACTCGGCCGCGATGCCGGGGCCATTGTCGGAAAGGTGCAGCGCCACGGCATCGGCCTGCATTTCGCCCCGCAGGCTCACCTGCTGCCCGCCGTATTTGAGGGCATTATCAAGCAGGGTAGCCAGGGTGTTGGTGAGGTGCGCGGCGTCGCCCATCACCGTAGCGGGTGGCGGCGCTTGCCACGTTAGCTGCCGGCCGGCCTGGGCAAACTGCGGCTGCTGCCGGGCCGCCAGCTCGGCCACCAGCCCGGCCCAGGCCACTGGCTGGCGGCGCAGGGGTAGGGCGGCCTGCTCCAGCGCCACGCTCTGCAAAATGCGGTCGATGAGCCCGCCCAGCCGCACGGCCTGCTCGCCAATGAGCGCCGCGTACTCGGCGCTCGTGGCCGCGTCGAGCGCGAAATGCCGCAGCGAGTCGGCCGCCAGCTGGATAGTGGCCACGGGCGTTTTCAGCTCGTGGGTCATGTTTTGGGTGAAATCAGCCTTGAGGGCGGCCAGCTTTTTCTGCCGCTGTATGGTGCCCACCGCGTAGGCCGTGCAGCCCAGCACCAGCGCCAGCAGCGCGCCCGAGGCCAGCAGCACGCCTTGCAGCTGGCCCCGCACCACGCCGGGCGCGGCGGGCAGCCACACCTGGGCCACTTGCCCCACGTGGTTGTTGGGCGGGCCAAAGCGCACCGGCGCCAGCGCCAGCGGGTAGCTGGCCGGGGCCGGGCGCATCGAGTCGGGGTCGGCTACGGCCCGCAGACGTAGGCGAAAAGGTAGCTCCGGCAGCCCCCGGCGGCGCAGCTCCGCCGTCAGCAATTGGCGAAATTCGGCGGGGGTAGTGCGACTACATTTTATGGCGTTGTTGAGCTGCCGGCCCAGCCATTGGGTATGGAAAAAAACGTAGCCCCGCGCCAGTTCATCATGCACCGTGCTTCCCGCAAAACGCTTGATAAAGTAGGCCCTGGCGGCCGGCGTAAGGTGCGCCAGCTTCGGCTTAAAGTCTTCAAAGCCCAGTTCGGTCTGGTCGCCTTTACGGGCGGGTACGCCGGCTACCTTGAATTGAGTGCGGCCGTAGCGCTGGTTCACGTGGCAGCTCAGGCGCACGTGGGTCGTGTCTTGCAGCCATTGCGCATACTGGGCTAATAGGCGCGCATTTTGGGCAGCCAGCGCCTGCTGGCCGGCCATCGCCATCGCCGCCTGCCCATCTTCCCGCAGCCGTCGGGTGGCCTGCCGGTACGTTTGGTAAGTCCAGTAGCTCTGGAAAGCCAGCACGCCCAGCGCCGCCAGCAGCAGTAGTCCCGTGGCCAGCCAGATGCGCCTTTTCATGCCGCCAAGGTAGGGGTAGGGCCGCGGGCTTTGGCCAATTTTAACATTCGTTAACACTGCTTAACGGGCGTTAACGCAGTGCGGGAAATGGCGCGGCGTGCTTTGTACTCGTCGTTCACCCTACCCCCCTTCCTCTCGATGAAGCTACTGTTTGCCACCCTCCCGTTCGGGCTATCGGCTCTTATCCACTCAACGGTTCTGCCTCCGCCCCTGGCTAGGCCCGGCCATCCCACCAGCGCCCTGGCGCCCGACAGCACCACCGTGCGCCTGCTCTACGGGGTCGAAAGCGCCGACCTCACCGAGCTGATGGGCCGCGTGCTGCACGTCGAAAAGCAGCGCCTCGTGCTGCACGACCGCCGCCTGGCCGGCCGCCACCTGCGCCTCACGCTGCAAGAGTACCGGTGCGGCGTGCCCGGCCCCGAAAAGCCGTTGGATTCGGACGCCAGCCTCACCCGGCTCGACTCGGCGGGCCGCCTGGCCATTACCATCTACGCCCGGCCCGCGTCCGAAACCAAAGTGGAAAACACGTTCATTCTGCCCCGCGCGTCGATGCCCCGCACCTTCACTGCCCAGCCCGGCCAGGCCGACAAGTACAGCCTGCGCTTTGATATCCACCCGCTGCGTCGCTCACCCGACCAAACCGGAACTGCCCCCAACAGCCCCGCCACGGAGTTCAGGCTACCCATCGGCCCCGCCGCCGTGCTGGCCGTGTACACCCTGCCCTACGAGCACGAGGGAATGTTCCTCTACTGCAGCCTGGCTCAAAGCCGCGTACCCGTGGCCGAGTGGTACAGCCGCTTCAAAGTGCCGCACTTCGTGGTGTACCGCGCGCGGGTAGAGTAGAAGCAAGGAATTAATGCACGGGGCGGGCTGCCGGCTTTTTTGCCGGCTGTCCGCTCGTCATTGGTGCCGCTTATTCTATCAAAGAGCGGACAGCCGGCAAAAAAGCCGGCAGCCCGCCCCGTACCAACTTAACTTCAGCCGCTACGCCGACACTAGTAGCTTGGTAAGAATAAAAATCGTTTACAAAAATACTTGTCAGTACTGGTAAGTATTTTCGCATATAATTTTTATTCTTACCAAAGCCTGACCTTATGGCTCGCCGTGCTGCTTACTCTTCCTCGCCGCTGGCCGTGTTGCGCCGCCATTTCGGGCTTGCACAAGACACGCTGGCCTCCTTCCTGCGCGTGGCTCCGGCGCAACTCAGCCGCCTCGAAGCCGGCCACCGCACCCTCAGCGCGGCCGTGATGGAGCGCCTGCTACCCCTGCTGCAAGCCCTGCCTGACCCAGCCGCCACCCCCGGCCCCGAAGACCCCGCCGTCCACCTGGCCCCGCCCGATGTCGCCCCCCTGCAGGCCCGCCTGGACCAGTGCCAGCACCAGGCCCACCAGTTGCGCCGCGAACTGGCGGCCCTCACCACCACGCTAACCATCGCCCGCCGCTGGCAGCTAGCCCTACCCCCCTTGCTGGCCACGGCCGAAGACGAGCGCGCCCGCGCCTGGCTATTGCGCCGGCAAGCGCAGGCCGCCGCCGACCTCGACGGCGAAACCGCCGCCCGCTACCACCTGTTGCGCCTGCACCTCGCCGCCCTGGAAGCCGAAGCCGCCGGGCTGGCCGCCCTACTCAGCAAGGGCTAAACGCGCATAAACACCGATTTCGCAACTGCTCTACCGACTAACCACCGTTACCAATTCCTTACTGGCAAACACGCTGGCCGGCGAGATAACCGGCTCATCCAGCGGCAGCCGGTCGCCATAGCGCTCGCGGAGTTTGGCCTGCACGGCGGGGTTCGTCAGGTCGAAGTCGCGCAGCTGCTGCAACTGGCCCAGTTGCCGGTGCAGTCCCCGGTCGTACACCTTCCAAATAAACTCGGAGCAGTAAATCTGCTCGTCCGACCAGTTGAAAGCCAGGTCATAATCGCGCCCCAGCATCGGCTGGCCCGCTGCCCGTAGCCGGGCCAGCGCGGCCGGCGTGAGGGCCGTCGCCGCGTCGCGCAGCCGCTTCACCACGAAGTGCCCGCCCTGCCCCCGCGCCACCCAACGGCTGAGCGGCGTCAGCTTTACCGGCTGTACCGCCTCGAATACCTGCCACTCGCCGCCGCTTTTGTACAGCAGCCCGCAGTGGCTGTAGGGCGAGTGCGTAGCCAGCTGAATGGCCCGGCTTTGGGCCGATTGGGAGGTGTGGAAAATGAGGTCACCTTCGTGGAGCGTGGCGACCAGGGGCGCTACGACGGCCGTGGCCTGCCGGGCCGCCTGCCAGCGGTGGAGCTTGGCCGTCAGGCGGGGGTAGGCTAGGAGGGCAAATGCTGCAAGAAGGGAAAAAGGGACGAGGAGCCAGCGTTTCACTCTAAACTTGCTTAGGAGTTCACTGGGTAGGTATAGCGGCACATCTTGTACTTTAAGCAAAATCGGTTTTCAGCGCAACAAATTCACTATGGTTAGTATGACTGGTATCTGACTGGCTTAAAGAGTTTTTTCAAATACCCTTCTTTGGTTGCTCTTGTAATCCAAGCCCTGAGTTGCATTATATGTAAATCGTATCTAGAGCTAATTTGAGCGATTTCAGTATCTAAAACCTGGGTTTCAAACAAGTTAGCAAGCAAAGGCCAGACTACTGGGAAGAGGTCTATCTGAACGTTTTCAACAGCTTGATGAATGACATCCGTATTTGCACCAGTGGTCAGTTTGGAAGCCTCTTGGTTATAAAAAGACTCTGTAGCCTCGAATATTGAAAGGGAATTACTAGTATCAAATTTACGCCCTTTCTTTTTCGAGTCTGCTTTCTCCATTGGCGCTTTCTTCGCTGTATTAGCTAATAATGCCGGTTCTCTACCCTCGCTGACAAAACTATCAGTGCTCGTAGCCTGTGACAGCACGTTGTTACTAGGTGCTATTATCAGCATACTTTGTTGTAATAGCATCGCCAGGCCAGCTATCTCCGATTCGGTGTAAGGTATTCCCCCTCGCTGCACAAGGGCTTTGTTACCAGCAGGGACGTTGCTGCCACTGTGTACTAGCAGGGGTACCCAACCGGCTTTTAAGTTCTCGGTTGCCCCTTCCCAAGTTCCGCCATCAAGTCCTGAGCAAGCAACAACTGTTACCTTACTTAGGGTGTAAACCAATTTATTGCGACCCATTGCGTTTCCAGATGTCCAGCGGGCCTGGGGGCCGTAAGGCGAAACCAGTACCAGCCGCTGAGCAGCTAAATGAGGCCGGTAGGCTTTGCTCACAGCTATTTTGGCGACTCCTTCGGCCAAGACTACCACTGCTTCACCACCAACTTCAAGAGTAGCAGATACCGCTTCCTGGTCAATACCTCTGGCACCACCTGAAATAACCGGCACCTGCTCATAAGCGCAGCGGGAGGCTACAAGACGCGCAAAGTGCAAAGCTGAGGGGGCAGCATCTCTTGCACCGACTATTGCCACACCGGGTCGATTTAATAATTGGCGGTTGCCAGCTCCATAAAGCAGTACTGGTGCTGTTCCGCCTAATTTCTTCTTGATAGAATCGGGGTAATCTGCGTCAGCTCGGCTAATTACCCAAATGCCCTGCTTAGCCCATCTTTCTAATTCGAACCCTAGTGATACCCCACGCGACAGCAGATTGCGTAGCCTGTCAGTGCTAAGTTTGAGGTCAGCGGGGAGGCTGGAAAGCAGTTCAATCCCGGATAGTTCTAATAAATCGGCTGGCCTTAATTTTTGCTGATGTAGCCATCGGGCCAATCGGATATATTCGCCACTTTTTAAGGGCGCTTCGCTTTGGGTGCCACCGAAGTAGCCGCACAGCAAAAGAATTGCTTGCGTGTCGCTGGAGAGGGCCGAAGTAGTGCTAGTCATCATCATTAGTTGCTTGAGCAAGGGCAAGCGGGAATACTGGTCCAGACCCGCCCGAACGAAGTTGAAACGCCAACATGGCAAACGTCCAGCGAGAATCAACAACGTCATCTACGAGCAAAACAGGCTGGCCGTGGTATTCACTTGGTAAGTTAACACCGAAGGCCCCGGTTAGATTCTGCTGCCGATAAAAGCTGTTTTGCTGGTGTTTTTGCTCAGCGTTTGCCAGTAGCTTGCTTACCGACGAAACGAAAGGAAGCCCTAAACGAGCCGCCAGCCGCTCGGCGAAGTTTGGCACGAGGGTTGGGCGGTTCAAGGAGGGAACAGCCGTTACCCAAGTAGGAAAGGGTGTCGGATTCCAATGCCGGCGTATCATATCAGCAGCGGCTTCTACTAACTCGTCGGCGAACCTACCGGTCTGGTACTTGCCGGCTTTTACCAAATTCCCCCATCCGGCGTCGCCGTAAACGCTGAGGGTTCTGCCCGTTTCCGCTTGATGCATGGGCTGAATCTTACGGTAATCTGGCCATTGTTTGCGGGGCTCAATGGGTAGGTGACTATTCTTCAGGAAAGCAACAGCCGTTTGGGTCAAGGCCGCAGTGGGCGTAGTGGGGAGCAAGGGCGCTCCCAGGCATACAGAACATTTCCCGCAAGGACCTGCGCCGGGGTCATCGAGCGCGCTGCGCAGGAAACTCATTAGCTGTATGGTCCCGGAGGATGGGGGAGGGGTTTTGAGTCGTAACTTTCAGGCAACCTTATGGGAAAACTACCACACGGCTGCGCCACGACAACGCCGGCAACTCGGCGCCTTATCCAGCAAAGTG
>JAABUK010000483.1_pt1 | contig 82716 bp, 56 predicted proteins | sample 5559141 | NCBI WGS metagenome assembly JAABUK01 (sample SAMN10711869, study PRJNA513367) | rock metagenome | isolation source: Antarctica rocks | place: Antarctica: Victoria Land, Pudding Butte nord | collected 2016-01-03
GGCTTCGACGCCACGATTACTCGTGACGCCGCTGGTTAGCTTCATGGCGAACGAGCAATTCCCATGATCAGCACCTCTCAACTGACAAGATCCACCAGGCTTGGCCTGGCGCACCGGAACGAACCCACTCGCGCGGCGCGGAACGAACCCACTCGCGCGGCGCGGAACGAACCCATGACCACGGCGCGGAACGAACCCACCTCCTGCCTCCCTCCCCGACCGGATCCCGGGACGGGAGGCCTGAGGGCGATGGCCGATTCAACCGCCGGCGTCCCGCCAGTAGCGGAAGGTGGTCGGGTCGATCCCCGATCGGCCGCCATCGCGGAGGGATTCGAGGAAGGCGAAGAAGGCCCGGCTCTCCTCCTCCAGGCCGAGCATCCGGGTGCTGGCCAGGACCCGGGTGATCCGGAGCCAGTTGTGGTTGGGGTGTCGCCAGACGCCCGACTTGCGCTCGAAATCCTCCCCGGCGACGACCTTCCCGCCCTCGGATCGGAGGCCCAGGAAGGCGAGGAACCGGCCCAACGACCGGCGGAGCGCCTCGCGGATCGCGGGATCGGCGCGGAACCCGGCGATGTCGGCCTCGGTGACGAGGGGCGCATCCGGGTTGAAGCGGCTGGGCTCGCGCAGGGGGAACATCCACTGGATGAAGTCATGGACGTCCTCCATCTCGCCGTCGGAGAAGGCCCAGAGGTCGGCGAGCGTCCGCCCCTCGGTGTCGGTGGAAGTTCCCCGGTAGAAGTCGGCCAGTCGAGACATCGTTCGATCTCCCCTCTCCCGATCACCCCGCCCCGGCGGGACGGGTCGCCGGTTGATCGGCGGCGGCAAGTCTACTATCCTCTGACGTCCGGCCGGGAGATAGGGATGGCGACGGATCATGCGACGGGGGCCCCGATGCTCGACCCAGACGCCCCCGGAGCGGGCGCCCACCCGACCACGCCGGCGCCCCCGGGCCCGGCCGTCGCCTTCGGGCAGCTCGAATCGGCGGCGGTGACCCTGGCCTTCCGGACGCCCTTGCAGGAACATCCCCCCGCCGCGGACACCAAGGCGGCGGCGATCCTGACCGCGCTGGGGATCATGCTCACGCTGCTGGCGAAATACGCGACCCACCTGACGGACATGCTCCTGGGCCGAGGGGCCGAGAAATACCTCCTCCTGATCCTGCTGATCGGCTACGCGGGGACGGGCGTGGCGTCGATCATCCAGGCGTTCCGGACGATCTCCCCGCGGTTCCCGAAGGCCCCGCCCAGCCTCGCCTTCTTCGGCGACATCGCCCGACTCGCGCGCGAGGAGTACGTCGGCCGGCTCCGCTCGCTCTCGGACGAGGAGGCCCGGGAACAGATTTTGATCTATAACCACACCCTGGCGACCATCTGCGTGGACAAGTTCCGGCACCTGGGCCGGGGCGTCCGGCTGTTCCGATGGGCGTTCGTCTGCTGGTTCGCCCTGTTCATCCTGGTCAACCTGAGGATCCTCTTCTGATGGCCCCGACCGGAGCGGTCTCCCCGGGCGCCTTGCAGCTGGCGTTCTACACGCCGGTCCGGGAATATCCCCCCCTGGCCGACCGCAAGGCGAGCGTCCTCCTGGCGGCCAATGGCCTGATGGTCACGGTCCTCCTCACGTTCTCCGGGGCGATCGAGTCGATCTTCACCGGCCCGAATCGCGTCCCGGTCTTCCTGATGGCGGGGATCCTGGGCCCGCTCTCGGTCCTGATCTTGCTCGGGGCCTGGAATGCCTTCCGGGCCCTGACCCGGCCCATCCCCCCCATGCCCGACTCGCTGGCCTTCTACCCGCACATCGCGGCCCGGTCGCTCGGCGATTATGTCGGGGTGATGGAAGGACTGGACGCCGACCGGGCCGTCGTGGCGATGCTGCATTACAACTACACCATCGCGACGCTCAGCGTCGCCAAGTTCCGCCTGGTCGAGCGTTCGCTCGCCTGCGCCCGCGCGACGTTCGAGCTCTGGATGGTGTTGCTGCTGATCATCGTCCTGTTCCGATACCCGATCACCCCTTGATCACGCCGACCGGCCGGAGCCGGGCGACCTTCCGCGCCAGCCCGGCCCGGTCCACGACGTCGACCACGGCGTCGACGTCCTTGTAGGCGGCGGGCTGCTCCTCCGCGAGCCCCTTGAAGCCCCGGGCGCGGGCGATGATCCCCAGGGCGTCCAGCTCCTTGTCGATCCGACGCCCGGCTGCCAGCTTCACGGCGGCGGTCCTGGACATCATCCGGCCGGCCCCGTGGCAGCAGGATCCGAAGGAATGCTCCATGCTCCCGGCCTGGCCGACGAGGACCCAGGACGCCGTCCCCATCGACCCCGGCACGATCACCGGCTGCCCGATCCCCGCCCCGCCCGCCCCGCCGCGATACGCCTCGGGGATCTCCGCATGACCGGGCGGGAACGCGCGGGTCGCCCCCTTCCGGTGGACGCAGACCAGGCGCGACCGGCCCTCGCCGACGTCATGGTCCTCGAACTTGGCGATGTTGTGCGCCACGTCGTAGATCAGGTCGAGGCCCAGGGCCTCCCACGGCCTTTCGAAGACCCGGGCGAACACCTCGCGGGCCTGGTGGGTCAGCAGCTGGCGGTTGCACCACGCGTAATTGGCCGCCGCCCGCATGGCCCCGAGGTAGGCCGACCCCTCCGGGCTCCGGACCGGGGCGCAGGCCAGTTGCGGGTCGGGCAGCAAGAACCCGTACCGCCTGGGTGCCCCCTTGAAGACGCCCAGGTAATCGTCGCAGACCTGGTAGCCCAGCCCCCGCGAGCCCGAGTGGATCAGGACGGTGATCTGCCCCTCCCGGAGGCCCATCACCCGGGCCGCCTCCTCGTCCAGGACGCGGTCGACCACCTGCACCTCCAGGAAGTGGTTGCCCGACCCCAGCGTCCCGCACTGGTCAAAGCCGCGGGTGAAGGCCCGGTCGCTGACCCGGTCGGGGTCGGCGCCTTCGAGCTTCCCGCCCGCCTCGGTGAACAGGAGGTCGCGGGGCGTCCCCCACCCCTGGTCGACCACGTAGGACGACCCCGCCTCCATCAGCCGGGCGAGCTTGGGCTTGTCGAACTTGTAGTTGCCGGACTGGCCGACGCCGGTGGGGATGTCCCGGAAGAGCTGGTCGACGAGCGGACGGATCCGGGGCCTGACGTCGTCCCATTCCAGGTCGGACCGGAGCAGCCGGACCCCGCAATTGATGTCGTAGCCGACGCCGCCGGGGGAGATCACCCCCCCCTGCTCCGGGTCGGTGGCCGCGACCCCGCCGATGGCGAACCCGTATCCCCAGTGGATGTCGGGCATCGCCAGGCTGGCCTTCTGGATCCCCGGCAGGGTGGCGACGTTCACCACCTGCTCGGGGCCCTGATCCTTGCGGATCTGATCGATCAGGGTGTCATCGGCGAAGATCAGGCCGTCGACCCGCATGTCCTCGCGGTAGGACTTGGGGATCCGCCACTGGCAGGGGCCGACCTGTTCGAGCGGCCCCGCGAATCCGGCTTTGTTGCCCATGGTCGTAATGCCCTTCCCATCCCCTCGTCGCCGATCTTCCCGTCGGGCCGGCTTGACCCTGTCGGACACCCTTCGCGGTCGGAAGTTCGCGGCCCGCCTCGCCCCGACGCCGCTCAACTCGGCCCGTCGAGGAAGCGGATCTCCGGATCCTCGGCGGGTCCGGGCGAGATCTCGGGCAGGAAATCGATCCCTGCGGCGGACTCGCGGGCCGGGTCCGCCGGGGGAGGCTCCTCCAGGAATCCCCCCTCGGCGACCCGGAATGTGGTCATGCAACGGGCACACCGATAGCCGACCTCCTCCGGGAAAAGTCCGGCCCCCGGCCGGATCAGGGGCCGGACGGGCGTCCGACCGCATCGGGGGCACCGACCATCGGCCGGGAACTCGACGGGCTGGAATGCGCGGGCGATCGCCCGGCCGATCGGCCAGGACAGGAAGCCCCCCAGGACGATCGCCACCGGGACCCAGAGCGCGAGGAAGCCGGCCCGCCCGGTCGACCCGGCGATCGACCGGATCACGGTGGAGATGACGGCGACGTGCAGGGTCACGAGCATCACCGAGGTCAGGCTCCGCCAGGTCGATCTCCCCGTCATCGGGGCCCGGCCCCGGCCCTGGCCGGCGTCCGGACCGTCCCGAGGTAGGCGAGGAGGTCGGCGAGGTCGCGCGGGGCCAGGTCCTTCTCGATCCCCTCGGGCATGAGCGACCGCCCGGAGGCCGACACCGCCTCGACCTCGGAGCGGAGCAGGACGTCCTCACGCCCGTCCTGGCGACGTAAGGTGATGGCGTTGGCCGTCTCGCCGGCGATCAGGCCGGTGAGGACCCGGCCGTCGCGCACATGGACCGTGTAGTCGGCGTACCGCGCCTCGAAGGCGCGGTTCGGGTCGAGGATCGCGACCAGGAGGGCCTCCGGCGAGGCGTCGGCCAGGGTGAGCAGGTTGGGGCCGACCTCGACCCCGACGTCCCCGATCCGGTGGCACGACGCGCACGACTTCCGGAACACGGCGGCCCCGGCCTGGTTGTCGCCCGGGACCTGGAGCGCGGGCCGGTAGGCGTCCAGGACCTCGCGACGGGGGGCGGTGGTGGCCCGGTCGAAGATGGCCGAGGCCCGGAGCCGGGTCGAAGGGTCGGGGTTGTCGAGCAGGAGCCGCCGGGAGGCGGGGGGGACCTCGCCGGGCGGGACGCAGGTTTCCTCCAGGGCGGAGAGGAGTTCTCCGGTCCAGGCGGGGCGGGCCAGGACCGCGTCGAGGACCGCCCCCCGGAGGTTGGGCGTGAATCCCTTCCATCCGCCCAGGAGGGCCCCGGCCACCCGCCGGTCGTCGGACCGGGCCAGCGACCGGAGCGCCGCCGCCTGGAGCCGTTCGGGCGCCTGGGGGGAGAGGAGGCGGATCAGGGCCGGCCGATCCCCCTCGGCCCGGCCGAGCAGCCGGACCGCCTCGACCCGCCGGGCTTCGGCCGCCCGGTCGTCGTCGGCCACCGCCCGGGCGGCCGCGATCAGGGCATCCAGCCGCCCGAAGGCCGCGATCAGGTCGGGCGCCCGCGAGCGGTCGGCGGCGTCGGCCAGCCCGGCGGCGGCCGAGAATTGCCAGGGTGCGAAGGCCCCGCCCTTCGGCGTCCCGACGCCCTCCAGGAGCGTCTTCAGCCCCGACCGGTCGTCCTGGGTGGCGATCAGGCCGAAGAGGGGCTCGGCCCAGGCCGCGGGCGGGCCCTCCGCGCCCGACCCCTCGAACAGGCCCGCCAGGATCGCCCCGGCATGGGGTCGGGCCGAGCTGAGGATCGCGGCCCGGCTCCAGGGGTTGTCCCCGTCCCGGAGGGCCAGTCGCGCCAGGGCCCGACCGGCCCCGACGTCGGCCCGGTCCCCCATCGCGATGGCCAGGGCGAGCCGGACCTCCGGGTCGGGATCGTCCACCAGCCCGAGGACGGCCTCGGCGGCCCCCGCCGTCGCGCCGCCGACCTCGATCGCCCCGCGCCGGACCTGGGGATGGGCGTCGCCGAGGGCGGCGATCAGGGTCTCGGGGTCGAGCCCGCCCAGGTTCCGGAGGGTCCAGAGGGCCTGCAACCGGGCCTTGGGCCGGGGGCTCGACCGGACGAGCCCGCGGAGCGGCCCGACCGCCGCCGGGTCGCGCCGGTGGCCGAGGAGCCGCATCGCCGTGTCCCGTTGCCAGCCGTTCGGGCCATCGATCGCGGCGACCAGCCCGGCGGTGTCGAGCCGGTCGAGCCTCGGGAACGGCCGGGGTCCGCGATCGGCCGGCACCACCCGGTAGATCCGGCCCCGGTCGGACCCGGCCCGGAGGTCGATCTTCGCCTCCACGTCGTCGGGGATCCATTCGGGGTGCTCGATCACGGCCCGGTACATGTCGGCGATCCAGAGGGCCCCGTCGGGCCCGGTCCGGAGCATGGTCGGCCGGAACCAGGTGTCGACCGACCCCAGGAACTCCTTGCCCGAGTCGACCACGGCGCGACCCCGGAAGGTCGGGCCGTCCGGTGCCAGGTCGATCCGACGGACCAGGTTGTGGACCGGCTCGCTGACGAACAGGGTCGAGGCGAAGGCCGGGCCGAACAGGTCGTCGCGGTACGGGGTCGGGCTGTTGGCCGAGGTCACGTGATTCGCCGAGCCCGGGTTGTTGAACCGGGGCGGCGTCCGGCTGTCGGGGAACAGTCGGGAGGCGATGTCGATCGGGTGGCGGGGGGAGGCGACCGCCAGCGAAGGGTTCCGGCGGAGGGCCTGCTCCGAGAGGACGTAATGCCAGGCCCAGGCGCTGTTGTTGTTGCCGAACCATCGGCCCCAGTCGTCGCGATGCCGGCCGAACTGGGTCTGGCCGCTCTCCGCTTCGAATCGCCCGAGGTCGGGGTCGAACCGGAAATCGCGACCCCGGATCGGGACGGCCTCGGCGGCCCCCGGCCTCCGGATCGATCCGCCGCTGTCGCCGTTGGCCCCGTAGACCAGGCCGTCCAGGCCGAGGTCGAAGCCGTTGACGAGGTGCTGGGGATTTCCCCGGTCGAAGCCCGTGAACAGGACCTCGGTCCGATCCGCCCGGTTGTCGCCGTCGGTGTCCTCCGCATAGAGGATGTCGGGGGCCCGGGAGATCAGGACCCCGTTGCGCCAGGCGATCACGCCGGTCGGCAAGCCGAGCCGGTCCAGGAACACGGTCGAGGAGTCGTATCGGCCGTCGCCGTCGCGGTCTTCGAGGACCTTGATCGACCCACCGGCCGACCCCTTGCCGTCCGCTCCGAGCGGATAGTCCCCCATCTCGACCACCCAGAGCCGGCCGTCGGCGCCCCAGTCGAAGGCGATCGGATCGGCGACCAGCGGTTCCGAGGCGGCCAGCTCGACCCGGAAGCCCGGGACCACCCGGATCGACCGGAGCGCCGACTCGGGCGACCTCGGGGAAGGCTCCTCAACCCCCCGGTCGACCGGGAGGAGGGCCGTGCTCGCCATCGAAACCGCCGCCGATTTCCACCCGGAGGCCGGGGTCGACGCCCTCGGGGGGGGCGCATCGATGGGTCGGGCCGTGGCCGGAATCGAGAACTTGAAGTAAGATGGAATCGGGGTGCGCGCGTCGGTCGCCCGGCGACCCGTCCGCGGCCCTCCCCCGATCGCCACCAGGACGACGAGTAATACCGTCGAGACCGGCCATCCGCCCATGGGGAACCTCCCGGCTCAGGGTCATCGGTCGCGTTGCGTGCTCCGTCGTCCCGGGGGACGCTCCGATACAGGGTGAGCCCAACCCGACCTTCTCGCAAGGGGGAGATCCCCGACGGGGCCTCGCGCCCGGTCGCGGTCGAGATTCCTCGGGCGGGGTCCGATACCGATAGTCACGTCGAGGATTAAGTTCCGTACCAGCCCTGGGTGCCCGCATGCTCAAGGTCATCGCTGCAATCACGCAGAATCCCTTGTCGCCCCTCAAAATAGCTTTGACGGTCCCGAATCGGTTCGCGTAACCTGAGTCGATCCGAGCCGGGTCCGTCCCCAACGGACCCCGTCCTCCCGTCCCGCGAAGCCCGTGTCCCAGCAAGGAGTTGGACGATGAATCTGCGTCCTCATCGACGATCGCCCCGTGCGCTCGCCCTCGCGGGTCTGATCGCCCTGACCTTGCCCCATCCGTCGCGGGCCGAGGACCCCCGGCCCACCCCGTCCCGGACGACCGGGGCGAAGCTCGACTTCGTCGACGCGATGCTCAAGGCCTCGTGGGAGGAGAACAGCGTCAAGCCCTCCCGGGCGGCGACCGACGAGGAATTCCTCCGCCGCGCCTATCTCGACGTCCTGGGCCGGATCCCCAACATCCAGGAGGCCACCGCCTTCCTCCGGAACAAGGAAGCGGGCAAGCGGGCCAAGCTGGTCGAGTATCTCCTGGCCAACCCCGATTATCCCAGGAACATGGCGACCCAGTGGAAGGTGATCCTCCTGGGCCGCAAGAACCAGGGCCGCGAGGTGGACGCCAACGCCCTGACCGCCTGGATCCGCCGCCAGTTCGCCGAGAATCGGCCCTGGAACGAGATCGCCTTCGACCTGCTGGCCGCCTCCGGCTCGAACAAGGACAACGGCGCCGTCAATTTCACCCTCGCCCACATGGGCGAGGGGGCGGTCAACCTGACCTCGATCACGACCCGGGTCTTCCTCGGCCAGCAGATCCAGTGTACCCAGTGCCACGACCACCCGTCGAACGACTGGAAGCAGTCCGACTTCTGGGGGATCAACGCCTTCTACAAGGGCCTGAAGCGGGACGAGGTCCGGACCGCCGACGCCGCCGGGACCGAGACGGTCGACCACTACGAGCTGAGCGACGAGCCGTCCGACAAATTCGCCTCGTTCGAGCGTCGGGATGCCCGCCTGGGGATCGCCTTCCCGGCGTTCCTGGACGGCCGGAAGATCAGCCAGGGCAAGGACGTCAACCGCCGCGAGGCGCTCGCCCGGTTCATCGCCGACAAGGGCAACAACGACTTCGCCAAGGCCTACGTCAATCGGACCTGGGGCCACTACTTCGGCCGCGGGTTCGTCAACCCGGTCGACGACTTCGGCACCCACAACCCGCCCAGCAACCCCGAGCTGCTCGACAAGCTGGCGCAACAATTCAAGGAGAGCGGCTACGACACCAAGGCGCTCATCCGCTGGATCATGAACAGCGACGCCTACAACCTGACCAGCGGCTCGGTCAAGGAGAATGAGAAGGACGAGACGCTGTTCAGCCACATGACCCTCAAGCCGATGTCGCCCGAGCAGCTCTTCGACTCGCTGATCGTGGCCACGGCGGCGCACAAGGCCGGCGGAGGCGACCACAGCCAGCAGCGCGACCGGTGGCTGGGCCAGTTCGTCATCACCTTCGCCAACGACGAGGGCGACGAGGGGACCAGCTTCCAGGGGACCATCCCCCAGGCCCTGATGATGATGAACGGCGAGCTGATGAATAAGGCCCTCGGCAAGGAATCGGGCAGCTTCCTGGCCGACCTCCTCGAAAGGGCCCGGCTCCAGAAGGGATCGGCCGAGGCCTATGTCGTCAACCAGCTCTACCTGGCCGCGCTGGGCCGCTCGCCCGGCCGCCGCGAGTTCGACGTGGCCCGCAACTTCCTGATCAACAATCCGGACACCATCTGCGTCATGGAAGACATGTTCTGGGCGCTGCTGAACTCCAATGAATTCGTGCTCAATCGGTGATCGGGAGCCGGGGCGGCGCCCGGTGGCGTCGCCCGCGTCCGCCTCGCCCGAGAGGCATGGGGGTACTCGACCGATGTCCGACCGCCTGATCGTTCCCGACGGGATGTCCCGCCGCCATTTCCTCGGGCACATGGCGACCACGGCCATGGCCGTGCCCGCCATGCAATTCGCCGGGGCCCTGCAGGCCAACGCGCAGCAGCTCCGCAAGGCCAACAAGAGCATGATCGTGCTCTGGATGGGAGGCGGGCCCAGCCACATGGACACCTGGGACCTCAAGCCCGACAGCGAGAAGAACGGCGGCCCGTTCAAGCCCATCGCCACGTCCGCGCCGGGCGTCATGATCAGCGAGCACATGCCGCTCGTCGCCAAGCAGATGAAGCACCTGAACATCATCCGGTCGCTGAACTCCAAGGAGGGGAACCACGACCGGGGCACCTACATGATGCACACCGGGTACGCCCCCAACCCGACCGTCGTCCACCCGGCCTTCGGCTCGGTCCTGTCCTATGAGCTGGGCGAGAAGCTCGAGAACTTCGACCTGCCCCACTGCATCGCGATCAACTCCGCCGGGGAGGGCGCCGGGTTCCTGGGCATGGCCCACTCGCCGTTCGTGGTGAACAACCCCAACGGCAAGATCGCCAACCTGGAGCCGCCCGCCGAGATCAACGCCCTCCGGATGGACCGCCGGGTCGCCATGCTCGGGCTGACCGAGGAGAATTTCCTGGCCCAGAAGCGCGGGCAGGGCGGGGTCGACCACAGGGCGGTCTATGCCAAGACCCTCCGGATGATGAAGTCGCGCTATACCGACGCCTTCAAGATCGACAAGGAGCCGGCGGCCGTGCGCGACGCCTACGGCAAGGGCTCGTTCGGCTCGGGGTGCCTGATGGCCCGCCGCCTCATCGAGGCGGGCGTCACCTATGTGGAAGTCTCCCTCGGCGGCTGGGATACCCACGCCGACGCCTTCAACACCCTCTCCACCCGGCTCCAGCCCGAGCTGGACAAGGGGATGGGCAACCTCGTCGCCGACCTGGCCGGGCGCGGCCTGCTCGACAACACCATGGTCGTCTGGATGGGCGACTTCGGCCGGACCCCCCGGATCAACCAGAACGCCGGCCGCGACCACTGGCCCCGGAGCTGGTCGGTCGTCATGGGCGGGGGCGGCCTGAAGGGCGGCCAGGCCATCGGCGCCACCGACAAGGACGGCGTCGACATCGTCGACCAGCCCGTCGGGGTCATGGACCTCATCGCCTCCATGTCCAAGGGGATGGGGATCGACGTCGCCACCCAGTACATCACCCCGCGCGGCCGGCCGATCAAGGTCGTCGACGGCGGGACCGCGATCCCGCAGCTCTTCGGCTGATCCGACCGGATCGGCCCGGACCGCCTCCGGGCGACCTTGCGGATCGACGAGGCCCGCCATCAACCCGATGGCGGGCCTCGTCTCGTCTCAGAGGCTATCCGGAATCAATAATGGCAAATGGGCAATGGGTTACATCAGAAAGGAATTCCCGGATGCGTTGCCGGCGTCTGGAGTTTCCCCGAGGATCGCCCATCCATCAACCATCGCTCATTTGGCATAACCCATTGCAATTCAAGGGAAAGATTCCCGGATAGTCTCTCAGCCTCGACCCCACGATCATCCGACCTTCCACCCCAGCCCGACGAGGCCGATCGCCGCGGCCAGGCCGACCGGCTCCCACGCGAACAGGAGGACGGAGACGGCGGCCAGCCCGGTCAGCGTCATCCGGCGGGAGGGCCGGGCCCGTCGCCAGATCGCCCGGGCGACGACGACCGAGGCGATCGATCCGATCAGCCCGATCGCCCAGACCTCGGCCCGATCGCGCGGGGAGGGGGCCGGCCGGGTCGACCAGCGGAACGAGGGGGGCCGGCCACGGCCCGGGCCGACCCCCCGGGCGAAGTGGGACCGGCCCACCCGGCGGATCCGGGGCAGGTTGTCCCGATCGCCCGGGGGATCGGCCGGGGGATCGGCCGGGGCCGGCGCGACCCCGACCCGGGCCCGGGCCTCCTGGATCAGCTCCTCAAGGCCGGCAACCTGGCACGCCTCGACGATCGAGGCGCGGGCCGTCGCCAGCCGCGCCGCGACCGACTCGGCCTCCGACTTCGACCCGGGCCCCAGCCGCGACAGGGCCCGATCGCGGAGTTCGAACGCGACCAGGTCCCGGATCGCCTCGTCGCGCCCCCGGCTCGAGCTGCGGTCGAAGTCGGAGAGGGAGACGACCAGCCGTCGGGCGATCTGATCGGCGATCTCGACCTCCCACCAGGATGCGGAGAGCCGGCCGGGGCCGTCCGGGGGCTCGATGTCGACCGAGGGGTGCGAGACCACCCGGTAGAGCGACGGGACGTCGGCCCGATCCAGCTCGGGCCAGGCCACCGGCGCGGGCCGGCCCGCCCCCGATCCGGAGGCCGGCGCCAGCCAGGCCAGGTCCACCCGCCGGGCGTCCCGGCCGCCCAGCGGGATCAGCCAGCGGCCCGGCCCGTCGGCGAGGGCCGGGACGGTCGAGCCGTCGACGGCCGCCCAGGGCAGATGCGCCCCGGCCGGCAGCCGGAGGCCGAGGAATGGGCCCGGGCCCGGGCTCAGGTCGTATTGGGCCCGTCCCCAGGCGTAGCCCAGGGGGCCGAAAACCGAGGTCAACTGGGCCTGATCGACCCCCGCCGACGAATCCGGTCGCGGCCTCCGGCCTGCGCCGTCCTCCCGGCCGACCCGGACCTGGAGCGACCAGTCCTCCCGGCCCGGGACCGAGGGCCGGTCGCCCGTGACCCGATAGGCCCGATCGATCGAACCCGGCGGGGCGGGCGACTCGTCGGGGCGGAACTGGGCGGCGTCGATCGCCTGGAGCCCCGCCGTCCCCGAGACCTCCATCGGGCGGCCCGACACGTTGGCGATCGCCAGCTCGTAACGCTCGACCGCCCCCCGGCCGGGGGGCGCCAGCGGCGAGATCTCCGGGTAGGAGAAGATCTCCCCGGCTTGCAGGGGGACCCGGGATCGGAGCACGATCCGCGCCCGGCCCCAGATGGGCGGGTCGGGGAAGACTTTCCAGAGGGTGGTCTCGCCCTCCTCACCCCGGGGCTCGGCGATCAGCCGGTGCGAATGGCCTTCGATCTCCAGCGACGCCCCCTTCGCCCACACGGCCGGCAGGGTCCATTGCAGCGAGTCGGCCGGCCCGCCGGTCACCTCGGACCGGATGACCGCCGTCCAGTGGACGTCCGTCGGGTCGATGGTCAGGTCGCTCTGGACCGTCACGCCGACCCGGGACCTCGGGGAGGACCAGAGGACCGGCCCGATCCCCTCCGGCCGGTTCACCCGATAGGTCGTCCGGTAGGCCGGGTCCGGCGGGGCCGGGCCGGCCGGCGACATGGGCGCGACGCCCGCCCCCGGCTCCATCTGGAACCGGCCCGGGCCGGCGATGACGAGGACGCCCGGCTCGGCCTCGGCGGCCAGCCATCGGGGCCAGGGGATCCGGGCCCGGTAGTCGCGAGACTCCGTCATCACCGGGTCGGCGGGGGCCGGGACCGAGCCCACGACCCGTATCTTCCTCCCGGCCACCTCCGAGCCGTCGAACTGGAGCCGGAGCCGATCGCGGCCGACAGGCTGCCAGTCGACCAGCCCGCCCGACTGCACGCGGATGACCCGGAAGTCGGTCGGGATGCCCAGCTCGATGTCGAACGACCGTCCCCGGCGATCGGACAGGACGGCCTCGATCGAGGCCACGAGCCGGCCGGCCTCCAGGTCGACGCCCACCCGGGATTGCACGACCCGACGCAGGGGGACCGGGGCGATCGCCACGCCGATCTCGGCCGCCCGGTCGAACCGGACCGCACCGGCCAGGGTGAATCCGTCCTCGGGCAGGGCCCCCCAGGTCCGGACGAAATTGGCCTCGGCGTGCGGCTCGGCCCCTCCCCCGGCCTCGAGCCGGCCCGACCAGTCGCCCGGCCTCCGGAAGCCGATCTCGCCGGAGCACCTCTCCGCGCCGAGGACCTCGATCCGGGGCCATCGCCGCTCGACCTGGCCGGCGGCGACCGGCCGCCAGAATTCGACCTCGATCGGGACGTCTCTCGGCAGGGGCGGGTCGAACCGGGCGACCCACTCGGGCCGGTCGGCCGTCCCCCCCCGATGGGATCCGATCAGGCCGGGGATCGAGCCGACCCGGACGAGGAGCCCCGGCTCCATCCCGATCCGGATCGTCGGGGCGCCGTCCGGGTCGGAGTGGGCCAGCCTCAGGCGGATCAGGTCGCCGACCGGCCGGGCGTCCCACAGGGCGACCTCCCGGACCGGGCCGCGGAGCGCCGACGTCGGCGGCCGGTCCCGGGGATACCAACGGACCTCGATCGCGTCGACCGGCCCGAGTTCCCCCCCGACCCCGTCGGGCCCGGCCCGCACCAGCCCCGCCGCGTCGGGGACCTCGACCCATCGGGCCTCCGGGCCCTGCGACACGGCCACCTGGGCGAAGGCCGCGCGGTTGACCGGCAGGCGGAGCCGTTCGCCGCCGGCGCCGACCGGGACCAGGGGCACCGACCGCCGGAACCGGATCGAATGGACCCCGGGCCCGCCGATCGAGGCCGTCGCCGCGAGCCCGTCCCGGGCGATCGCCAGCGGGGTCGGGCGATCGTCGACGGTCGCCGACAGGTCGAGGGCCGTCCCCACGGGCATGTCCCAGGAGGCCGGCCCGGCGCCCACGACCTCGACTTCGTAGCGGCTTTCCACGACGGCCAGCCCCGGCCCCTCGCGGCCCACGATCTGGCTCGCGGCGACGAGCCAGACGCCGGCCGGGGCGCCCGTCGGCCGGTCGGGACGGGCGATCTTCGTCAGCCGGTCGTGGTCCGAGGCCAGCATCACCGCCCGATCCGGTCGCGACGAGGGGTCGGCAAGCCCCTCGAACGGCAAGACCGCCAGGATCGGGGCGTCGGCGGCGGGCCCGGCGGCGGACGGCATCGAGGCGATCGCGACGGCGGCCAGGGCGAGCGACCCGGTCGACACGCGGTCGCCGGCCCGGCCCGGCCTCGGGCCCCGGGCCGGAGGCCGGCGGAACGATCGTCCGATCCAGAAGGCCAGGACCGCCAGGGACCCCCGCGTCAGCCCGATCGCCGTGGCCGAAGGATCCGGCCACCCCCACGCCAGCCCGACGGCCGCCGCGACCAGCGCCGAGCCGAGGCCGATCGACCGGACCGGGGCCGGCATCCTCCGCGACCAGATCCCGGCGAGCAGGACGGCCGAGCCCACCAGCCATCCCCAGCCCGCTTCCGATCGGTCGTCGACCAGCCCGGCCGAATCGCCGGGCGCGGGCCATCCCGTCGCCACGAACCGCCAGTTCCGCCAGCCAACCATCCCGGTCGTCCGGTCGGCCGTCTCGCCGCCCGAGGCCGTGCGCGGGGTCGGCTCGTCCCGCCAACGCGCCGCCGACTGGAACCGGTCGGAGGGGTCGGCCCCGTCGGAGGTCGCTTCCCGGAGGGCGAAGTCGCGCGACCCCGCCCGGGGCCGATCCTCGACCGGCCGGGCGGGCGACTCGGCCCGGGTCGTGATCAGGATCCCGGCCTCGTACGGGACGGCCGCCAGCCCCATCGCCTGGAGGATCACCGACGGCGATCGGATCGGCCCGGTGCCGGCCGCGGCGAGGTTGATCCGCCCGGCCGGCCCCCAGCCGGCCGATTGCATGGCCAGCCGGTCGACCACGATCGGCCATCGCCCGGCGTCGAGCCGGAGCAGCCAGTCTCCCAGCCTCGTCTCCCCGGGCGTCAGGTCGGCGGGGGCCCTGTCGAGCTGGGCGAGCATCGCCTCGGCCTCGGCCTCGGAATGCCGGCGATCGGGGCGGCTCCAGGTCGACGGCCGGACGCCCAGGAGCCGCTCGGGCCAGGCTGATGCGGGTCGGGGGTCGGTCGCGACCAGGCCCGGCGTGGGATCGTCGACCCGCCACGGCTCGGGGGCCAGCACCTCCCAGACGAACGAGAGGCAGGGCATCGAGCACGACGGGAGCAGGTCCCCGGGGCGGATCCGGCCGGTCCCCGGCCCTCCGGTCCGGTAGTCGAGCGTGATCGTGCAGTCCGACCGCGCGGGCGTCTGGGGCGGGATCGCGACCCGGATCGGCGCGCCCGACGGGACCGCGTCGACCGTCTGGCCCTCGCGCCGGATCCGGTCGACTTCCGCCCCTCCCGGCATGGTCAGCCCGATCGTCCGGGCCGAACCGGCCGCGATCCTCAAGGTCAGCCGGTGGCGGAGCCCCACGCCGGGGAAGGCCTGGGTGGTCAGGATCGCCTCGCGGATCAGACCCCCGATCGGGTCGGGCACGCCGGGCGTCGTCTCGGCCCGGATCCGACCGCCCGCCCCCCGATACAGATAGGTGGCCGCCCGTCGCCTTCGACCGGCCCCTTCTCGGGGAGGGGATCCGGCCGGGATCGATCCGGCGGCGGACGTCTCGGAGAGGTCGATGGCCGTCAGGCCGTCCGCCTCGACCCGGATCCTCGCCGTGTCCTCGACCTCGATCGCGACCAGCCCCCGGGCGTGGAATCGGCCCGGGAGGATCAGGAGGGGGATGCTCCCGGATCCGGTCCAGGGGCGATCGAGCCGGGCCCGGAGGACGATCGGGCCGCGCGTGGGCCCGGGCAGTTCGAGCGACCAGGCCGTCCCCCCGGCGGGGAATCCGAGGCCCGGTCGACGGGCGTCGTCGAGGGAGAGTGCCGTGACGTCCGGGGCCCCGGATTCGACGGGCCTCCACCGGGGGGGTGCGCCGGCCGGCCCGTCCAGATGGATCGGGATCGATCGGATCGCCTCGTCGGGGGCCTCGACGGTCAGCGTCCATTCGAGGCGGAGCTGGCCGCCCTCGATCGTGGCATCGAGGCGGACGTCGCCGCGGGGATCGGCCCGGGCCCGGGTCCGGTCGGCCCGGGCCTCGGCGTCGTCCACGAGCCATCGCCAGGCGAGGGCGCCGCGGAGGTCGGCCTCCTTCCAGGGGGCCTCGCCGCCCTCGGGCCCGGGCGTCGGCGGGTCGATCCAGGCCAGGCCCCGGCCGAGGATCGGGCGGATCGACAGGCTCGGATCGGTCGTGCCGACCCAGACCTCGTCGACGACCCGGCCGCCCGAGGGCGCCGGGCGGACCCTGGGGAGGTCCAGGGGCCCGGTCGGGCCCGACTGTCGGGCCGAGGCCCCGACGGTCAGGGTGAGCGATCGCGACTCGTCGTCGGGCGGCGGGGGCTGCATGTGGACCCGGGTCCCGCCGTTGGAGAGCGGGTCGGCATGCCAGGCGACGGCCTCCCCGGCCGCCGAGACGACGCGATCGGGCGTCCAGCCCGGCGGGAGGTCGGCGGCATGGGCCAGGACGCTCCCGCGGTCGACGGTCCAGGTCAGGGCGGCGTCGAGCCGGGGGACGTCATCGCCCAGCCGGAGGTGGCCGCGGACCTCGACGGTCGCGTCCGCCGTCGGCCTCCGGAAGGTCAGCTCGGCGACCGGCCCCGGGCCGGTCGGCTCGAAGACCATCGTGTCGGCCGGCTCGCCCGGCCGGGGCGGCACGCGCCGCCCCGACCGGTCGACGCAGGATCGGAGGACGCGGGTCGGGTCGACCCGGACCGTGGTCCGCCCCCCGATCCAGGTCGCGTCGACCGGCCGGGCCGAGGGGATGGGCCAGGGCCCGTCGGCGGGCGGGCGGCAGATCGCCCGGATCGTGACCGGCGACGGGCCCGAGGCCGCCCCCTCGATCCGGATCGTGATCCGGGTGGCCGGTCCGCCCGGCTCCACGCGGAACGAGGCCACCCTCGGCCCCGAGACGTCGATCGGGTCCAGGCCCGGGTCGAGTTCGACGACCACGAGCCGGGGGGCCCCGGGCGACTCGTCGAGCGTCCACTCGGCTTTCCAGTTGGCGGTCGAGGCATTCAGGTCGATCCGAGTCGTCCCTCCCAGCCAGAGCCGGGCGGCCCGGGCCCGATCGTCCACCTCGGACGGGTCGAAGAGCCGGAGGTCGATCCGCCCTCGCGCGGCCTCGAATCGCCACGAGGAGCGGCCGGGGCCGGGGGAAGGCCCCGGCCCGACCGTCGCCGGGCCGGCCCCATCGGGCACGAGGTGGGCCGGGAGGTCGAGCGACAGCGAGGCGATGTCCAGGTCGGGCAGCGAGAGCGCGAACTCCTTGCCGTCCGAACCGGGACGGGCCCGGAGCCTCCAGTCGAGCGCCACGCTTCGGGGGCCCTTCGGGTCGACCCTGAGCGCGAGCCGGCCGTCCGCCGTCGCCCGGGCGGACCTCGACCCGTCGCCCGTCGCCGGGAGGGCCGGCGACCAGGGGTCGAGGACGACCCAGGGCGTCGGATCGCCGCCGTCCGGGCCGATGGTCAGCTCCGATCGGCCGATCAGGGCCCCCTCATCCCATCGGGCCGAATGGCGGGCCTTGAGGATCCGGGGCCCCCGGGCGCGGTCGGGCCGGTCCCCGGCGGCCCGGACCAGCTCCTCGAATTCCGCGATCGGTAGCGACCGCAATTCGGAGCCGACGGGGAACCAGGCCGCGACCTTCGAATCGGGCACGCGGACCCGGACGACGTCGGGGGAGGATCCGCCCAGGCCGGCCAGCGATGCCAGGAGGAGCCAGCCGGCCCGCCGAGATCGGGCGGTCGGACTCATCGGTGATCCCGGTTCGAGGTGGGTTCCCCCGCCGGCCGGCCGGGCGGGGTCGAGGGCGCGACGTGGTCGGCCGTCGAGGCCGCCGGGGGGACGGCCGGGCGGGGCCGGATCGCGGTCGGGTCGTCGGAGCCGATGCCCCCGGCGATCGAGATCGACGACCCGGCCGCCGAGGGGGTCACGACCATGACCCGGCCGTCGGCCGGTCGGGCGCCCTCCCGGCGGACCAGGGCCCAGTTCATGGCCACCGAGGCCAGGAGCAGGACCACCCCCAGCATCGCGGACTGGACGATCAGGATCGTCGCGTCCGGATCGACGAAGGCACCGATCGCGAAGGCCAGGGCCACCAGGGTCAGGCCCACCAGGCGGGGGGGCGGGCGGCGTGCCAGGACCAGGAGCCCGGCCAGCATGATCGGCCCGGAGCAGAGCAGCAGGAGGGCGAACCGGGAGAACACGGGGAACCGGAGCGTCGAGGGCGGCCCCGGTCGGCTGAACAGGTAGCCGTGCCGTCCGCCCTGCTCGCCCGACTCCAGCGGGTCGGCGATCCGATACCGGAGGTTGCCGGCGCCGAGCCAGTGGTAGAGCTCGGCGGGGCTCTTCCTCGGCCGTCGCCGCCAGAGCAGGCCGTCCCAGTACCACTCGTTCTCGTCGGTCCAGCCCGACGGCGTCCCGACGCCGGCCCGGCTCCCCAGGAGCCGGACCTCCCAGACGGTCTGCTGGACCACGCCGCCGCCGAGGAGGCGGGGGGGCGGCCAGCCGTCGCGGGCGGACCCGGCGGGGATGAGGTAATCGACCTCGACCAGGACCGGCCCGGGGGCGGTCGCGGCCGGGAACCGGATCCGGTACTCGTCGGCGGCGACGACCTCGACCTCGCCGTCGACGACGTCCGATCCGCCGACCCGGGCCCGGACCGGCCGCGAGCCGGTCGGCAGGCCGATCGTCATCGAGCCGTCCCGGGTCTCGACCCAGAAATAGGCGGTCGTCGCCAGGTCGTCCTCCGGCCGCTGGACGGCCCGGATCCAGAGCCGGGAGACGACCAGGCTGGGCAACTGCTGGCGGGCGCCGAGCCGGGCGGAGACGGCCACCGGCCCGGCCTTCTCGTCGACCCGGGTCAGGATCGACCGGACCGGGGGGCCGGCCTCGGCGGTCGTCGAGCCTTCCGGGATCGCGACCGCGTCCCACCCCCGGGCCTCGGCCCCGATCTCCAGCCCCGGCGCGGCGGCCAGGCGGACCTGCCGGCCGGTCGAGGTCCCTTCCAGGACCCGGATCGGCTCCAGCCGGAGCCGGTCGTCGCGGCCGGCCGAGAGCGGCTCGCGGAACGGGACCCGGTAGCGGACCCGGAGCCGGAACGCCTCGACCTGGCCGCGGGCGAACCGGAGCCGGTAGCGTCGGCCCCCGTCCGGGTCCCGGCCGAGCGGCTCGCGGCCCTCGACCTCCGCCCCTTCCACGTCCCACCGGGTGGGGACCTCCGGCGGGAGGGCCACGTCGAGCCGGGAAAGGGTGCCGAAGGCCACCTCGCCCGAGATCTCCTCGGTGATGTCCGCCCCCCGGCGGTCGACCGCCGCGGTCATCGTCGACTCGTGGCGGATCGTCCGGGGACGGACGGCCACCCGGATCGGCATCGAGTCGGGGTCCGCGTCGTATCGGAGCCAGAGCAGGCCGGATTCGGCCCCGGGCGGCCGGTCGGGCCAGATCCAGTCCGACGCCGGGGCGCCCCACTCGACGCGGAAGGGCGAGGGCTCGTCGCCCGACCCGCCCGGCTCGACCGACACGTTCCGATCGGTCACGACCACGATCCGGCCCCCGGTCGACGCGTCGACCTGGGGCTGGAAGAGGGGCACGACGACCGGCCGGGACGGGTCGATCTCGCACCGGCCCTGGAGGCGGATGGCGAACGAATCGGCCTCCCGCGCCTTGGGGGTCAGGGCGATCGAGAGGAGCCGGGGGGCGTCCACCCCGCCGGGACCGGCCCCGGGCGCGATCGGGACCGACTGCGCCGAGGCGACGAGGTCGGGGGGCTCGGCCCGGTCGAAGTCGAGCCCCCGGGGCAGGATCACCCGGAGGTCGAAGGGGGAGCCTTGCGACGCCCGGCATTCGAGCCGGGTGTCGATCCGGGCCGATCGGGGCTCGACGGTCACGGTCGTCCGGGCCTCGACCCGGAGCCTCGGGGGCGCCGGCTCGATCCCCAACCCGAGGTCGAAGGGCTCCTCGTTGAACTCGAATGCCAGGGCGGCGTGCGGGACCAGGCGCAGGCCCTCGGGGAGCTCGGTCCGGGGGTCGATCCGCCGGAGCCCCCGTCCGGGGGACGGGTTGAGGAAGATCGGGCCATTCTGGGCGATCACGACGACCCCGGCATGGACCCGGGCCCGGTCGAACGCATATCCCTGGAGCGTGACGCGGGCCGTCCCGACGGCCGCGATCGGCCGGCGGGTGTTGATCGCCAGCGACCGCGGCGAGTTGGCACGGAGCGGCTCGGCCAGCGGGACCTCGACGAGCGACCGGCCCTGATCCGGGCGCGCCTGGAATGGCACGGGGCGGCCGTCGACCTCGACGTCGACGACCTCCTCGGCGGCGTCGAGGCGGAAGCCGATCCGGTCGGCCGATCCCCGGATCGCGGCGACGGACCAGGAACTCCGGGCCCGGATCAGGCCCCGCTCGACCTCGACGGCGATCTCCCCCTGGGCCGAGAGCAGCACCGGGAGCCCGACCGCCGGGTCGGTCCGCTCGCGCCAGGCCAGCTCGATCCGCGATCGGGGGCTGAGCCGGGCCGCGAGCCGGGCCCCGCCCTCGACGCCCCGGGACCCGACCGCGACCGGCTCGTTGATCCCCGTCCGGGCGTCGACCACGTGGCCCGGCACGTCGAGGTCGAACCGGGTCGAGGAGGCCGGCGGGATCGGGACGTCGAGCCGCCGGCCCTCGGCGGTCGACCGCACCGGGGCGAGCAATTCGACGCGCAATCGATGTTCGCCCCGGCCGTCCAGCTCGACCTCCCAGGACCGGCCCTCCGTCGCCCGGGTCGCCAGGTCCCGGTCGCCCTCGCGGGCGCCGGAGAGCGTCAGGCCGTCGAGCCGGATCGGGACCCAGGCCGTCCCGTCGCCCTGGACCGCGATCCGGTACTCGATCACCAGCCGGGCCCGGTCATCCGCGACCTCGCCCGTGACGGCCAGCGCCTCGACGATCGCGGCCGGGGGCCGGTCCACCGCCCTCGGGGCCCAGGCCGGCCGGGCGAGGTCGCGGTACAGGCCGCCATCGAGTTCGGCGAAGTCGGGATGCCCCAGCATCCTCCAGAAGGCGTCCCGGTCGGCGGGCGGGTCCAGGAAGATCGGGATCGCCGCCGGGGCCGGCGCCGGAATGGGCGGCGCGGGCTCGTCGGGGGGCGAGCCGTCCGACGGCCGGGCGAGGCTCGCGGCGAGCAGGCCGAGGGTCAGCAGGCGTCTCGATTTCCTCAAGGCTTGGACCTTCGGCGGGACCGCCCGGACAGTCAGGACGCGAGGACCCGTCTCGCCAGCAGGCCCCGGATCGGAGGTGATTTGCCCCACCGTCCTCCCTAGCTTATCATGCCCCGGGGCCGCCCGCCACGGCCGTCGGGCCGGGAACCGGGATCGCGCCCCCTCCGCCCGGCCGGGCCTCGGCCAGGGCCGCCACGGCCTCCTCGCCGAGCAGGCCATTGGTGGCCAGGAGCTCGCGGCGGTACATGTCATGGGCCCCGCCCGAGAGCGAGGAGACCCGCCCCCCGGCCTCCCGGACCAGGACGACCCCGGCGGCCACGTCCCAGGGGTGGATCGACGTGGCATAGAAGACGTCGAAGGCGCCCGCCGCCACATAGGCCAGGTTCAGGGCGGTCGAGCCGGTCCGGCGGATCGAATGGGTGCCGGTCGACATCCGCCGGATGATCGCCAGGTTCCGGTCGGCATCGGGTTCGAAGGGGGTGGGCAGCCCCGTCGCGATCAGGGCGTCGCGGAGCCGGGCCGCCGGGGAGACGGCCATCGGCCGGCCGTCGAGCCGGGCCCCTTGCCCCTTCGTCGCGGCGAAAATCTGGCCGGTGATCGGGTTGTGGATCACGCCGACGACCAGCTCTCCCCGATGCTCCAGCGCGATCGAGACGCACCAGAAGGGGAACCCATGCGCAAAGTTGGTCGTCCCGTCGAGCGGATCGACGACCCATCGCCAGGGGTTCTCCGGGTCGGGCTCGGCCCCGTCCTCCTCGGCCAGGAGGGTGTGTCCCGGGAAGGCCGAGGCCAGGATCTCGGCGATCCGCCGCTGGCTGGCCGAATCGGCCTCGGTGACCAGGTCGCCCGGCCGCTTCTCGCGGGCGGCGACCTTGCCGTACATGCCGAGCAGCAGGCCGCCCGCCTCCCGGGCGGCCCGCTCGGCGACCTCGCGGCACTCTCGGTAAGGGTCGCTCAAATCAGGGCTCCCGGGTCGCGGCGGCTCCTGCGAGGTGGATTTCCCGGCTCGGGGCAGTCGGGAGTCCCTTCCGGCGTTATACGCGATCCGGCGCAGGGTGGCATATCCTCAAACGACCGAAACCCGCGCCAGGGTGCCATTCGAGTCCATGGTTCACCCGCTCCGTTCCTGATATCGTGCGTGGGATGCCCGCAATTCAATCCGCCTTGCGCTCCTCGGTTAGGAGTCTTCCGCGATGCGTCGCGCGCCACTTATCGGCCTTTTTTTCCTGATGGTCGCCGGGGCGGGTTGCACCGAAAAGGCGACCCCGCCCGAGGCGGCCCGCGCCGATAAGCCCCTCCCGCAGGAGGCAGTTCGCAAGGATGAACCGGGACCGCCGGAGGCGGCCGTCGCCGACATCGCGGCTGGCGCCGACAACGCGGCTCACGCCGACAACGCGGCTCACGCCAACAAAGCGGTGGGCGCCGCGAAGCCGATCCCGCAGGATCCCGCCAGGTCGGAGAAACGCTTCCGCGATCGGCTGGCATGGAATCGACTGACCCTGGCGGACGCGTACGACAAGGTGGGCAAGAAGGATCCCCGATGGGACGCGCCGGTTCGCGAGGCGATGGAATTAACCGCGCGGATGTTCAGTGAACAGGTCGATCCCCAGGTGCGATTCGGGGAGATCTATAAGCCGGCCAAGGCCGCCGTCGATGCCGGCTGTGACGACCCTCTCCTTATCTATCTCTATAACCGATGCGCGGACGGGTTGAAATTCCCCGGTTGGGAGGAGGCGACCCGCCGATTGACGGCCTCGGCCGAGGCCCTCTCGACCAGCCGATACCCCGTCATCCGCCGCGTGGTCCCCCTTGAACTGGCCGGCACCTACGCGATGCAAACCGCGAATCCCGGCGATCGGGTGCGGGAGGAGGCGGAACGCCACTTCGACGCCGCGCTCGCGCTGCTGCCCGAGAGCGCCGCCACCGACGTACGCAATGAGTTCTGGGAAGACAGGTGGTTCGATACCCTCAATGAGCTCATCAAGGGATACCGCAAACTCGGCATCGCCCCCCAGGCCGCATACGAGAAGGTCGACGCCGGGCTGGCCAAGGCCCCCGAACTGACGGTCCTTCGGCTCCAGATCCGGGGGGAATTCTGGTTGCTTTACGGATGGGAAGCCCGAACGAGGGCTTTCGCCCCTTCGGTCCCGGCCGGCGGCTTCGAGAAATTGGAGATGTGCCTGGCCAAGGCCAAAAAGGCGTTCGAGGAAGCCTGGACGCTCCGGCCGAGTGACGCCCTGACGGCGACGTACCTGCTCGACATCGATAAGGCGATCGGTGGCGATCGAGAAACGATGGAACTCTGGTTCGATCGCGCCATGAAGGCGGACGGGAACCATTACGCGGCCTGTCTCACGAAGCTCGACTGGCTCGACCCCAAATGGCACGGGACGCCCGAGGAGATGCTCGCATTCGGTCAGGCGTGCCGGGAGACGAAGAACTGGCGGACCGGGATCACGTTGCTCGCCGCCGACGCCCATTTTCGCTACTATAGCATCCTGCCGCCCGAGGAGAAGCCAAAGTATCTGGGATCGCCCGAAGTCTGGTCCGAGATCAAGGCGGTCAATGATGAGTATCTGGAGCATTTCCCGGACAACGATGCGGCGCGGAGCAAGTACGCGGCGCTCGGATACATCGCCGCCCACTACCCCGAGTCGCATGCTCAGTTCGAGAAGCTCGGCGATCGGCTTACGACCTGGAACGGCTTCCCCAATTACACTCTGCCCATGCTGAAGCAGTTCCGAGCCAAGGCCGCGCAAAGAGTGCCAGCCGGGGCGAGTGCCCGGGAACGTGCCGGACACTGAAGGTGCGAATCGAGGTGCCGAGGGCTCGTTGGGGAGCCCTTCCGGGTTCGAAGTACCGAACCCGGGGCACCCGGCAGTTCCGGTCCCGGAACGGGTCAGATCCGCGATTCGGACCCGGGCGACTCCTCCAGGGGATCCGCATTATTTCTTGCGGACGAGGTCCTGCCAGGCCTTGAGGCCCTTGCCCTCGGGGCTGTCCGGGTCGTATTCGAGGCTGTCGCGGCCCGTCAGCGAGCGGAGGTCGTCCAGGGCCAGCTCGCGGGTCCCGCGGTCGGGGGCCTTGGCGAGATACTCGACCAGCCGGGCCATCGTCTCCTCATCCCTGGCATCCTCGGCGCGGAAGCCGACGAGGAGCCGCTCGGTGACGCCGGCCCAGGGCGGGTCGAACTTCCGGGCCAGAGCGTCGCGGACCGCCTTGGCCGACGGGCCTCCCCCGGCCAGGCCCGACCGGAGGACCTCGACGCCCGCCCGGTGGATCGCCGAGTCTTCCTTGCGGAACGCGACCTCCACGACCATCTCCATCGCGCCGATCGAGCCCAGGGCCAGCACGGCCATCCGCTTCACGTCCTTCTGCGGGTCGTCCATCGCCTCGACGAGACTGGACAGGATCGGGCGGCCCGGCCGGATCAGCATGATGAACTGGTCGCCGATCTCCTTGTTGAACGGCGAGGGGGCCGTCTCGGCCACCCAGGCGGGGGTGGGCTGCCGGCCCTTCTCGGAGAATCGCCCGGAGGCCTGCAACGAGATATCCGCCGGCCCGGAGACCGTCTCCGAGGTTTCGCCGACCTTGAGGGTGGCCTGGCCGTCGGGGACGAAGATCCGGAGCCGGGGCGGGGCCGGCTCGGCCTGGCCCGTGACCGGCGAGGGGATCCGCTCGACCCCCACCTCGGACCCCGCCGGGGGCAGGATCGAGACGACCTGGCCCTCGAATCGGACCGCGAAGGGGGCGGAGGCGCCCCCCGACCGGAGGACGATCTGCCCTCGCCGCAACTCCACCCGGGCCGCCTGATCCCGGTCGGAATCCTCGACCACCACGTCGGTCGAGCCGACCAGGTCGACCTGGGACTTGCCCAGCTTGAGCGTGTTCCGGAACGGGGCCAGGTTGAGCAGGCGGGCCGGGCCCTTCAGGGGCTCATTGGCCTCGACCCGGAGCCAGTCGGTGGCGTCGGCGTTGGGCCGGAGGACCACGCCCTGGATCGCCTCGATGGTGCCGACGTCGCCGGGGGCGGTCTCGTCGGGCCGGGGCTCGTCGGGCCTGGGCTCGCCCTTCGCCGGCTCGGCCGGCGCGATCGGGGGCCGGACGGGGATGACCTTGTTCGCCCCGGCCTCCGCGTCGGGCCGGGGGGCGATCGCCGCCTTGTCGGGCCGTTTCAGCGCGATCGAGGGGGTCGCGGCGTCGGGCCGGAGGCTATACGCGGCCGTCACCCCCATCAGGACGATCAGGCCCAGGACCAGGGCCGGCGGCCCGAACCGCTCGACCAGGTGACGGCGCGGGACCGAGTCGGTCCATGCCGAGATCGGCTCGGTGATCGGGGCCCTGGGGATCGGGGCCGTCGGCCTGGCCGGGGCGGCCTTGCCCTGGCGCGACGTCTCGCGACCCCGGACCAGGCGATACATCCGGAGCTTGGCGTCGGGCGGCACCTTCGCCTTGTGGCCGAACAGGCTGAGGATCTGGTGGACGCTGGCGACCTCGGCGAGGTGGACGTCGGACGTCAGGCACCGCTTCTCGTAGTCGGCGACCTGCTCCGCGGTCAGGTGGCTGTCCAGGTAGCTCGCCACCACGTTGGGGTCGACCGAGTCGGGGCCCGTGTCGTTGGGGACCGTCAGCCGTCGCTGGCGGGTCACCCGCTGGATCCGGTCGACGAGCTCCCGGGCGAAGGGGCTCTCGGCCACCTGCTGGCCGATCGTCCGGACCTCGGTCGGGGTCAGCTTGTCGTCGAGCCAGGCGATCAAGGTCCTCAAGGTCAGTCGCATCGTCGATCCCCTCGCGTCGGGCGGGACGACCTCGGGACACGGGCCCGAGGATCGCCGCCTCCTTCCCTGTTAGTGCGATCTCGATCGGGGATCCGTCGGGGCGACCGGCATTTCTCGGAACGAGGGGCGAATCGTCGAAAAGATGCGACTCTTCGCTTTACCGTTTTCCGGCGATGGGCGATAGTCCCCTGCCATCGAGCTGACAACCAGACCTGCAATCCAGCACAGGTAGTCGAATGCCCCATCCAGGTAGGCTGATGTGCTCCATCTCGCTCGCGGCGGCCTTCATCTTCACGGCCCAGGAGGCCCAAGCCCAACCACCCACGCTCACGCTGAGCGTTGCCACTACCTTCCCGAACAACCAGGTAATTCACGGGGCCGGGGCAATGGACAACGTGAGTGACCCGCCCGCGCCTTGGCAGAACAATGTGGGGTGATGTCTTCGCATCATACCAACAGACGCTCAAGCTACAGATTCCGGATTACAACCGTGACCCGAAGATATTCCCGCTCGGCCCGTCGTTCACCTTCACGCAATCGAGCACAAATGGAGGCGGGACGCCCACCACGGTCACAGTCAAGTAACCCTGTCCAGGAGTCTCCCGTCATGTCTCGTCGATCGTCCCGTTACGCCTGGCTCGCGCTGGGGTCATTGGCCCTGGCCGCGTGCGTCGTCCTCGCCAATGGCCGCATCGGCACGCGGCTCGCCGCAGCCCAGGCCCCTTCCTTCACGGACGTGACGGTCTGGTCCGACAGCCTCGACCCCCAGACCCAGACGCTCTACCAGAACCTCGCCAGCGCCATCGCCGGATTCTCGGGCGTGCCGGACGTCAGGTCGGCCTACTACAGCTATTACAACGACGGCACCAACTGGGCCATCGCGAGCTGGGGAGCGTCCGTCCTCGGCGCGGTCCCCGACGGCAACGGCGGTTACAACGTGACCCTGACCGTGGGGCCGAACTTCTCGATCTCAACGGGCACATACGTGGTGGGCGATTACTCCGAGATCTTCAACGTTGATGCGAACGGCGTCGTCACCTACGTCGGTTCGCAAGACCCGGACAACAGCGGCGGTGGCCCGCTCTGCGAGTTCAGTTGATCGAGTTCTCGACCTGGGATCACGGGTGGCCGCCGCCCGGTCAGCCACTTAAACAGGACCGGAAAATCGCGTATCGAACGGGCCCGGCCTCACCCGCTGGGCTCCTTCGTGCCAGGAGTCTCCCGTCATGTCCCGCCGATGGTCGGGGTGGTCGGATGCGGCCGCGTTTCCCCGACCAATCCGCGCATCGAGGCGAAAAAAGGCGACTCACGGACTGCCGTCCGCGGTGAATATCTTACGGAAGGGTTTGGCCCGGAGGACCCTTGGCATCCGGATGATCCGGCTCCTGGAAGGTCGGAGTATGAGTGCATCCCCTTTGTTTTCGGTCCCAAGCGACGGCCGGTCTCGGGCGCGGTTGGGTTCGTGTTTCTCTGGCGTTGTCGCGGCCCTTGTTGGGTTCGTCCTGGCATTGGTCGGCATCGGCCGGTGTTGGGTTCGTTTTTTCGGGGGTTCCGATCGGCGAAGTTGTTGGGTTCCTTTTTCCGTGATCGGTCGGGCCGGGTCCGTCGAACTCGGGTCCGGTCGCCGGGTTGGGTTCGTTTTTCCCGGGGGCCAGGACTGCCACGGCGTCGACCATGGGTTCGTTTTTCCCGATCGAGGGGTCGGGATCCGGGACGCAACCCCATCTCGTGGTCGACCTCATGTTGGCAAACCGATGCCCGCAAGCATGCAATGGGTGGCCACTCGCTCTTCGCCAGCATCGGAATCGGCAGGGGCCGGACCGAACGCGGGGCGAGTCGCCGACGCATCGTCGATCGTGCCACGGGGCATCGACTTGCAGCCGGCCTATGTCGATCCGATCGGGGGCGTTACAATCGGCCCCGACTTCAGATCGAGGGGATGAACCGGAAGAGCCAAAGGGCGAGGAGGCCGCCGCCATGTTGGGATGGACGATGGGAGCCAGGGACTACCTGGACCGGCTCTGCCGCGAGGTCCAGGCCCTCGACCTCGGGCAGATCGAGGGGATCAGCCGGATCATCGAGGACGCCTACCACGCCGGCCGGTTCGTCTTCATCATCGGCAACGGCGGCTCGGGCGCCAACGCCTCGCACCTGAGCGAGGACCTGGCCAAGGCCACCCTCCGCGATTTCGAGCGCCAGAAGCGGCTCAAGGTCCTCAGCCTCACCGACAACACCGCCGGGATCATGGCCTGGGGGAACGACGAGGGCTATGACCGGATCTTCATCGAGCAGCTCAAGAACCTGGCCTCGCCCGGCGATGTCCTCCTGGCGATCTCGGGGTCCGGCAACAGCCCGAACGTGCTCCGGGCCGTCGAGTGGGCCAACGCCAACGGGATGACCACCGTGGGCCTGACCGGGTTCGGCGGCGGCAAGCTCAAGTCCCTGGGGCAGCACAACCTGCACGCGGGGGTCGACGACATGGGGATGGTGGAATCGCTCCACATGGTCGCCTTCCACTGGATCATCGACGACCTGAACCGGCGGTTCGCGGAGGCCGTCCCCGTCCCCGTCGCGGCCTCGGCCCGCTGATGGACCGGCCAGGGCCAGGGCCGCTCCTGATCGGCGTGGAGATCGGCGGGACCAAGCTCCAGGTCGGGCTCGGGCGGGGCGACGGCCGCCTGATCGCCCTGGACCGGCAGACGATCCGCCCCGAGGACCGCGCCGGGGCGATCCTCCGGCAGATCGCCGGCGCGGCCCCCCGCCTGCTCGCCCGCCCCGAGGCCGCCGGCGAGGGGCCGATGGCGGTCGGGATCGGCTTCGGCGGCCCGGTCGAGGCCGACCGGGGGCTGGTCGTCCGGTCGTATCAGGTTGCCGGCTGGGAGGGCTTCGACCTGGCCGGATGGGCACGCGGGACCTTCCAGACCCCCCTCGTCGCGGTCCATAATGACGCCGATACCGCGGGGCTGGGCGAGGCCCGATTCGGGGCCGGGGTGGGGCATTCGCCGGTCTTTTACGTCACGATCGGCAGCGGGATCGGGGGCGGACTGATCCTCGACGGCCGGATCTACCGGGGGGCCGGCGCCGGCGCGGCCGAGATCGGGCACCTCCTGATCGACGACGACCGGGACACCCCGACGATCCTCGAAGACGTCGCGTCGGGCTGGGCGATCGGCCGGGCGGCCCGGGCCCTCCTGGGCACCGGACCGGGCCCCGGGCCGCTGGAAGACCTCTCCGGGGGGGATCCCGCCCGGGTAGACGCCGCGCTGGTCGCCCGGGCCGCCGATCGGGGCGACGCCCGGGCCCTGGCCGTCCTCGACCGGGCCGCCCGGGCGATGGGCCGGGCCCTGGCCCACGTCGTGACCCTCCTCGGTCCGGGGCGGATCATCCTGGGCGGCGGCGTGTCCCTGATCGGCGAGGCCCTCTGGTTCGATCCGATCCGCGCTACGCTCGGAAGCCGCGCATTCCCGCCCTTCCGCGGGACATACGATGTCGTCCCGGCGGCGCTCGGCGAGGAAGTCGTCGTGAGAGGCGCCCTGGCCCTGGCCGACGACCTGATCCGGCCCTGACGTCGGCCGAGGGCACGATTCCCCCGAATTGCAAGGAAGCCCAAATTTTAGACACGGTTGCCCCGTCGGGTATCATGAAACGGCCGGGGGTTTCTCGGCCGTCGCGATGGGGGGAAAAAACATCACCGGGCGGATGGCGGGATTTGTCCAGCGTTTTCGAAAATCCCCGGCAGGGGATCTCCGAATGATCCCAGGGCAATGCCCATCTCGATCCCTTCCGGGCGTCCGGCCTGCGAGTTGCTTACAGAACCGCAGCCCGTCCGGGGCGGGAGACGCCGGTTGCTGACCCGGGATCGCGCGACTTTCTTTCCATCGCGAAAAATTCTTCCCCGACTCCGAACTTGGACCCTGGCTGGCACCTCTTTCCGACTAAAGGCTCGCGGCGCACAATGATTTTCCGACGTCCTGGCCATGTGGGATCCTCGGCGGTGGAAATTTCCGACGCCGAGGGACCTCCGGAGTGTTTCGTGCGTTTAGAATAGCAGGAGAGGGTCGCGGTCTGGACCGCCACGCTCGATTGGCCAAGGGAAGGTCCCTCCACTCTTGAATTAGGGGCTCGCCATGCTGACGAAATTGGCCGAAACCCAGCTCTGGCAGCGGAACCTCGCGTCCCTGATCAGGTCCGGGTTGTTTCAGCGGGCCGAGACGGGCGAGTTGAATGGTCTGAATACGGTGGTCGGCGTCTACGGCGACGGGTCGCATTCGGCGCCCCTTGCCAAGTACGCGGATGCTCGCCGCGCCTCCGACGCGGCGAACCTGGCCAATACCCTCGCCAAGACGGGCCTCCCGATCGAAGCGAACTGATCCGCCATCATCGATTTCGAGTCCCGAAGATTCCCAACCGCCCGCCTCGGCCCTTCATCGGGCCGGGGCGGGCTTTTCGTTGGGATCGGCCTTCGCCGTCCGCGGCCGTCCCCAGCCGATTTCCGAGGCCGTCAGGGCGTCAATCGTCATCCGCGAGAGCGACCCGTGGTTGAGCCGCATCACGTCGCGCGAGGTGACCGAGCCCGGCGGGAATGACCGGAGCGCGACCCCGTACTTGTCCGACGCCCCGAACAGGTGGAGGAGCTCGTGGGCGATGGTGGTGGGGTCGACCCGCCCCGGCCCGGTCAGGGGCTCCGGGAAGCTCGCTTCCCGGGCGAAGCAGACCGCCAGGCCCACCCCCGGGACGTCGGATTCCACGGCCGGGATGGCCAGCGATCGCCCGGCGCGGCGGAGGTGGAAGAGCCAGACCCGGGCGTCCGCCTCGACCCTCGGGTCGACCCGCCGGACCATGTCGGCGAGGTCGGCGAAACCGAGCCGCGCCGCCGCCCGACTGGCCCCGATCACCCCCTTGGTGGACGCGTCCGCCTCCATCGGGCCGACGTCGTCGCCCTCGGGGTGGAAGGCGACCTCCACCGGGTCGTCTCCCTCGTCCTCGGCCTGGAAATACGCGTCGGCCAGCCCGACGTTCAGCCGGGCATCGCGGCGGCTCGCCTCGCGCTCGATCCACCGGCCCGCCGACCCCAACGACTCGTGGGCGCGGGCGACCTCCGGGTCGGTCCAGGCGCGGCCGTCCCGGCCGACGAAGACCGAGATCAGGCAGACCTGCCCCAGGAGCCTCGGATTCCCCGACGGCCGCGCGACCGGGCCCGGCCCGGGCTCGACGGCCCGGACGAACCGGCGCCATCGGGGGTCGACCCGGTTGGGGACGGCCTCGATCTCTCGGACCGCCTGGACCTCGACCACCCCATCGGCCGGCCGGGCCCCCGGGGGAGGCGGGATGTCGGGCACGCCCCCCCGGGCGATCGATCGCAGCAGGGTCGCCTCGGCGATCAGGGCGCTGACCGCCAGGGTCAGCAGCCCGACGGGGATGCTCAGCTCGCGAGACCCGGCATCCCGGCCCGTGGCCCCGACCAGGACCGCCGTGGCGGCCAGGCCCGCCAGCCAGACCTTCCCGCGTGCCGACATCGACCGCTCGTCCTGGGGAGATTGAACCGCCAAGGCGCCAAGACCGCCAAGGCCCGAAGAGAGAGAGAAGAGGACAGGATCGGACGGCTAGATTATGGGCATTTCGATCGACTTGTCCTTTGAATTGATCCTCTCTTCCCACCATGGCGGTCTTGGCGCCTTGGCGGTTCAATCCCCTTCCGAGCCCTCAGGGGCGGGAGCGGTCGACCGGCCGCTCGGGGAGGGGGCCGGCCGAGGGATTCGAGGGCGGGCCCTGGGCCGGGCTCCGGGGGGTCAGGGCGGGGAAATCGATCCTGCCGAAGATCATCCGGCCGGCGCTGGTCTGGAGGACGCTGGTCACGGTCAGCCTCACCGTCTCGCCGAGGTGATTCTGGCCGTGCTCGGTGACGACCATGGTCCCGTCGTCGAGGTAGCCGATCCCCTGCCCCGGCTCCTCGCCGCGCTTGAGGATCTTGACCATCAGGGTCTCGCCCGGCAGGACGATCGGCTTGAGGGCGTTGGCCAGGTCATTCAGGTTGATCACCTCGACCCCCTGGAGCCGGGCGATCTTGTTGAGGTTGTAATCGTTGGTGACGACCCGGCCGCCGAGGTGCTTGGCCAGGATGACCAGCTTCTGGTCGACCTCGCGGATCCCGGCCAGTTCGGGGATCTCCGCGTCGTGGATCTTGACCTCGACGCCGGCCGACTTCTGGAGCTTGTTGAGGATGTCCAGGCCGCGACGGCCCCGGTTCCGCCGGAGCTTGTCCGAGCTGTCGGCGATCCCCTGGAGCTCCTGGAGCACGAACCGGGGGACGATCAGGGGCTGGTCGATCACCCGGGTCTCGGCGACGTCGGCGATCCGGCCGTCGATGACCACCGAGGTGTCCAGGACCAGGGGCCGCGTCCCCTTGATCTCCTTGGAGAATTCCATGTAGGGGATGATGAACCGGAAGTCGTCCTTGGTCTGGAGCAGCGTGCTGACGCAGGCGTAGCAGATCAGGACCGTCAGGATCCCGGTCAGGGCCCTCTGGGTGGCCACCTCGGGCAGGAAGATGCTGAACGTCGGCTCGATGATCACCTGGACCAGGTTGCTCAGGATCAGGCCGACGATCAGCCCGAAATAGACCCCCGAGATCGTCTGGATCCGCTTGCGGGGGGTGAAGATGTCGACGATCAGGACGGCGATCGCCGCGACCAGGACCCCGCCGAACAGGAGCGCCCAGTTGAGCGAATCGCCGGTGGCCTTGGCCAGGCGGACGCCCAGGCCGGCCACGACCATCACGAAGACCGCCCGGATGATGATCAGGAGCATGGCATCGGAACCTTGTCGGCGGTGCGGAGGGAGACCGCGCGGGTCACCTCGGGGCCATTCGGGATCGCGGGGCGGTCGGGCGGACCGCCGGGGTCATCCCCCGGGCTCCAGTTCCGCCACGAGCCGGTCGTAGAACTCGGAGAGACTCTCGACGATCACCTTGGTCTGGCCCAGGACGGGCATGAAGTTGGTGTCGCCGTCCCATCGCGGGACGACGTGCCAGTGCAGGTGCCCCGGCAGCCCGGCACCCGCCGACTTGCCCAGGTTCAGCCCCACATTATAACCCTGGGGGCGGAGCATCCGATCGAGCACGGCGACGACCCGGCGGACCGTCTCGACCGGCTCGGCCAGGTCGGGGCCCGAGAGGTCGACCAGCGAACCGCGATGGAGCAGGGGTGCGACCAGGAGATGCCCATTATTGTATGGATAGCGGTTGAGGAAGATCGCCGAGTGCGGCCCGCGCCAGGCGAGCAGGTTGTCCCGGTCGGCGGCCGGGTCCGAGGCCAGCCCCCGGCAGAGGAAGCAGCCCTCGTCGGCCGACCCGGGCGTGGCAGAGGAATCCTTGATGTACTGGGCACGCCAGGGGGCCCAAAGTCGGTCCATGAGCCCGTCCCGGCGAGGATCCGGGCGGAGCGAGTCGCGGGACCCGGGAGCATTCCGGGACATCACGCCCGCGACGACGACCGGCCGTCGCCCCGCGCCGCCTGATCGATCATCCTAGCATGCGCGCCGGGAGATGTCGCCGTCCAGTCCGACTTCCTCCGGCGAATCCGGCCGGGGCGCGATCAGAGCAGGAGACGACGGTCCCAGAACGGGTAGGACCGGGCCCAGGCCCGGCCCCGGATGTCGGCCCGGTCGACGATCTCCCACCCGCCGGGGACCGGCCGACCGGCCGGCCGGTCGGCCCCGAAGGCGACCAGGACGTGGCCCTCGGGGATCGTCAGCTTCAGCTCCTTGGGCGAGTCGGGGGCGCCGAACGGCGAGTCCTCGACGGGCCGGTCGTCGACCCGGAGCTTCCGCGCCGACCATTCGACGCGCTGGCCCGGCCCGGCCACCACCCGGACGATCCGGGGCCGGGCACCCCGGGCCGGCCACAGGCAGACCGTCTCCCCGGACCTGGGGCCTTCGACCTGGTAGGCCCATCGATTGATCAGATAACCATCCCTCGGCCGCTCGCCCGGCACGAACGGCCAGGCGAAGATCGAGGCCATCAGCAGCGCCGGGGCATAACAGACGACGCCCAGGCCGGCCGACGCCGTGACCGCCGGGACCATCCGGCCGAACCCGGGGAAGGCGACCTGGCGGATCGCGTCGGCGGCCGAGAAGGCGTGGGTGAGGAAGGCGAAGGCCAGGACCGCCAGGCCGACCGAGGTCCCCCAGGAGAGGATCCCCACCGCCAGGGCCGCCGCGTACGACCCAAACAGCACCAGCCCGCGCTCGCGCTGGCTCCAGGACCACTGGGGGTAGCCCGGGACCAGGATCCGGGGACCGGCGGGCCCCGGCCATCGGGTCGATTCCGCTCTCAGGGGGCGAGCCTCGCCCGTCCGCGTCGGGTCCATCGTTCCCCGCTCCTCGGAGTGTCCGTCCTCGACCTCGCCGCCCGGCACGCATCCCGCCGGGATCACAACGACGACCCCCGTTCGGACATTTGTCGTTGACAGTCTAGAGGGACGGGGCCCTCGTGTCAAACCCCGGCGATCGCGAATCGGCGCGGCCGACAGGGGCCCGTCGACGGATAATTCGCCGGGCCGCCCGATTCCTTCCCCGGAAAATCCCCATCGACGCACTTTTTGATCGAAAAGGCCATGCGGGGCGGCCGCGATCCGGGCGGCCGGGATGGCCGAATTGCTTCGAACAACCCTTGCCTGCCGTCGTATAATAGATCGAGCCGGGGCCGTCGTCCGGACTTGACCCGCGCGGTCAGGACGCTATAGTGGAGGCCCCGCGGCGTCGGACGCGGGCGGGTTCTCTCCTTCTCGACCTGTTCGACGCGCCGAGTCCGGCCCCGGGATCGGGCCCGCATCCCTCCTTCGCGTGCGTCCCGGCCTCCGCGTCTTTTCGGCCCGTCCCGGTTCGGACGGATCGAGCCACCCCCAGCCTGGCGATCTTCGGCTGATCATGGGACGAGGGGCCTTCATCGCCCCCCGAGACAAGACATTACCGCAATGGAAAACCTCCTCAACGTCCGGAACATCGGCATCTCTGCCCACATCGACTCCGGCAAGACGACGCTCACCGAGCGCGTCCTGTATTACTCGGGCAAGAGCCACAGCATCAAGGAGGTCCGGGGCGAAGGCGCGAAGATGGACCACATGGAGCTGGAGAAGGAGCGCGGGATCACGATCACGTCGGCCGCGACCACCGTCCAGTGGCAGGACAAGAAGATCAACATCATCGACACGCCGGGCCACGTCGACTTCACGGTCGAGGTCGAGCGGTCGCTCCGGGTCCTGGACGGCGCCGTGCTGGTCCTCTGCGCCGTGGCGGGGGTCCAGTCGCAGTCGATCACCGTGGACCGCCAGATGAAGCGGTATCGCGTCCCCCGGCTGGCGTTCATCAACAAGATGGACCGGACCGGGGCCAACCCGTCCAACGTGATCGCGCAGCTGGAGAGCAAGCTCGGCCTGACCACCGTCCCGCTCCAGATCCCCATCGGCGGCGAGATGAACTTCGCCGGCGTGATCGACCTGATCGCCCGGGAGGCCGTCTATTTCGACGGCGACAAGGGCGAGACCGTCCGCCGCGAGCCGATCCCGGCCGAGCTGGTCGAGCCCGCCGAGCGCGCCCGTCAGGGGATGCTGGAGGCCCTCTCGCTGGTCTCCGACCGGATCATGGAGCTGCTCCTGGAAGAGCAGGAAGTGCCGCTCGACCTGATCCACTCGACGATCCGCGAGGCGACCGTCGCCCAGCAGATCTGCCCGGTCCTGGTCGGCTCGGCGTACAAGAACAAGGGCGTGCAGTGCCTGCTCGACGCCGTCAACATGTACCTGCCCAGCCCGCTCGACCGCGAGATCTTCGCCAAGGATAACAACAACGGGATGGCCGAGGTCCCCCTGGCCGCCGACCCCGACGCGCCCATGGTCGCCATGGCGTTCAAGCTCGTCGAGGAGGCGTTCGGCCAGGTCACGTACATGCGGATCTACCAGGGGACGCTGACCAAGGGCCAGTTCTACTTCAACTCGCGGCAGCGGAAGAAGGCCCGGATCAGCCGGATCCTCCGCGTCCACGCCGACGAGAAGGAAGACATCGACTCGGCCGGCGCCGGCGACATCGTCGCCGTCATGGGGATCGAGTGCGCCACCGGCGATACGTACTGCGACGAGGGGACCAACTACTCGCTGGAGAGCATCTTCGCCGCCGAGCCGGTGATCGACCTTGCGATCACCCCCAACAAGCGGGCTGACACCGACAAGCTGTCCAAGGCCCTGAGCCGCTTCCAGCGCGAAGATCCGACCTTCCGGTTCCATTCGGATAAAGAAACGAACGAGATGATCATCTCCGGGATGGGCGAGCTGCACCTGGAGATCTACGTCGAGCGGATCCGCCGCGAGTACAAGGTCGACTGCACGGTCGGGATGCCGAAGGTCAGCTATCGGGAGGCGCCGACCAAGGTCACGCCGTTCGACTACAAGCACCGCAAGCAGACCGGCGGCTCGGGCCAGTATGCCCACATCAAGGGCGTCCTGGAGCCGATGCCCCAGGATTCCCCGGAGCAGTTCGTCTTCGAGAACGAGGTGACCGGCGGCCGGATCCCGTCGGAATACATCCCCTCGGTGGAGAAGGGCTTCCGCGACTCGCTCCACAAGGGCCCGGTCGCCGGCTTCGAGGTGCTGGGCGTCAAGATGATCCTCCTGGACGGCTCGTACCACGACGTCGATTCGTCGGACATGGCCTTCCAGATCTGCGCCCGCGACTGCTTCCGGGAGACGTTCCGCAAGGCCGACCCGGTCCTGCTGGAGCCGATCATGAAGGTGGAAGTCGAGATCCCCGTCGAGTTCCAGGGCCCCGTCACCGGCGCCGTGTCGTCGAAGCGGGGGGTGATCCTGGGCACCGAGGCCCGATCCGGCTTCGCCGTGATCCTGGCCGAGGTCCCGCTCTCGGAGATGTTCGGCTACTCCAACGACCTCCGGAGCATGACCCAGGGCAAGGGGACCTTCAGCATGGAGTTCCTCAAGTACCAGAAGCTCCCCTCTCGATTTCAGGAAGACATCGTGAAGAAGGCCGCGCTGGAGAAGGCCAAGGCCTGATCCTTCCCGCCGACCGCAAGTACCGGACGCCCGGCCCCCTTCGCGAAGGGGGCCGGGCGTCCGTCTTTTGATCTCCCCGGCCGGGGCGGTGCCCGACTCGCGGTGCGCGAGCCGGGTCGTTAGACTGGTGGGGGGCGGGAGCGTCCCGGGTGGCGGTCGCCCGGGCCGAGGACCCGCGTGGGCCGGGGGCGTCCATGGCTTTGGTGAGCATGAGGGGTGTCAGCGTGGCGTTCGGCGGGCCCACGCTGCTGGACCGGGTCGACTGGCAGGTCGAGCGCGGCGAGCGGGTCGGCCTGGTCGGCCGCAATGGCGCGGGCAAGTCGACGCTGATGCGGCTCCTGCACGGCGACCTCTCGCCCGACGACGGCGAGGTCATCCGGCCGCAGGGCGTCCGGATCGCCCGGCTCCCCCAGGAGGTCCCCCAGGGCCGGGGCGGTTCGGTCTTCGACGAGGTCGCCGCGGGGCTCGAAGAAGGCGACGGCGCGCGGGCCGCGCCGGACCACGCGGTCGACAAGGTCCTCTCGCGGATGAGGCTCGACCCCGACGTCCCGTTCGAGTCGCTCTCCTCGGGGATGAAGCGTCGGGTCCTGCTGGCCCGGTCGCTGGTCCTGGATCCCGACGTCCTCCTGCTCGACGAGCCGACCAACCACCTGGACATCGAGTCGATCCGATGGCTGGAGGAATACCTCCTTCGGTTCGGCGGGACGCTGGTCTTCGTCACCCACGACCGGACGTTCCTGGGCAGGCTGGCGACCCGGATCGTCGAGGTCGACCGGGGCCGGCTGTTCGACTGGTCGTGCGACTACCCGACCTTCCTCGGGCGCAAGGAGGCCGCGCTGGCGGCCGAGGAGCGGCAGGACGACCTGTTCGACAAGCGGCTGGCCCAGGAGGAGGTCTGGATCCGCAAGGGGATCCAGGCCCGTCGGACCCGCAACGAGGGCCGGGTCCGCGCCCTCAAGGCGATGCGCGAGGAGCGCCGGGCCCGCCGCGAGCGGACCGGATCGGCCCGGATCCTGGCCCAGGAGGCCGAACGGTCCGGGGCCCTGGTGATCGAGGCCAAGGGGGCCGGCTTCTCCTACGGCGACCGGCCGGTGATCGTCGACGCCTCCGCGGCGATCATGCGGGGGGACAAGGTCGGCCTGATCGGGCCCAACGGGTCGGGCAAGACCACCCTGCTCCGCCTCCTCCTGGGCGACCTGGAGCCGGCCGAGGGCTCGGTCCGCCGCGGGACGAACCTGGAGATCGCCTACTTCGACCAGCTCCGCGCCGCGCTCGACGAGGAGAAGACCGTCGGCCAGAACGTCAGCGAGTACGACTCGATCCTGATCAACGGCCAGCCCCGCCACGTGGTCGGCTACCTGCAGGACTTCCTGTTCCCGCCCGAGCGGTCCAGGACCCTGGTCAAGCTCCTCTCCGGCGGCGAGCGGAACCGCCTGCTCCTGGCCAAGCTGTTCACCCGGCCCTCGAACCTCCTGGTGCTCGACGAGCCCACCAACGACCTCGACGTCGAGACGCTGGAACTCCTGGAAAGCCTCCTGATCGACTATCAGGGGACCTTGCTCCTGGTCAGCCACGACCGGACCTTCCTGAACAACGTGACCACCACGATCCTGTCGGTCGAGCCCGACGGCCGGGTCCGGGAATCTTCCGGCGGCTACGACGACTGGCTCCGCCGCTTCGAGTCCGAGGCCGCCTCCGGCCCCTCCCCCGTCGCGACCCGGGCCGCCCCGCCCGCCCGCGAGAAGTCCCGCAAGCTCGGCTTCAAGGAGAAGCGCGAGCTGGAGGAGCTCCCGAGGCGGATCGAGGCCCTGGAGTCCGAGCAGGCCCGGTCCCACGAGGAGATGGCCGACCCCTCCTTCTACCAGCGGGACGGGGCCGAGATCGCCCGGGCCCGGGCCCGGCTCGCCGAGGTCGAGGCGGAGCTGGCCGCCTCCTTCGAGCGCTGGGAGTCGCTCGAAGGGCTCGCGGGATGAGGCCCGACGCGTACGGAAGGACATGACTCGTTCAACAAGGGGGATATCGCCGTGGCAGAAACCCAGGACGTCCGGACCGCGGTCGCCGAGGCATTCAACTTCGCCGATACCACGACGGCCCCCGTCGAGATGGCGATCGCGTTGAATGGGGAGGCGGTCAACCTGCTCGACCGGCTCACCTTGCTCCTGGATCGCGATCGGGGTGGAGCGATCGCCGAGGCACTCGCCTTCCTGTACATGGGCGTGTCGTTGCAGAAAGAAGGCATGAATATGGCCATCGTCGACCGGGACGGCAAGGTCCAGACGGTGCTCGACCTGCTCCCCCGGAGATGATGCGTGCCCACGGAACCGCGCCCGAAGACGGATAAATTCACGGACTTCCTCGACCCGAAGAAGTTCAGCGTCGAGGTCAAGACCTTGGAATCCGCACCCGAGCGCGACTCCAGGATCCGCCGCGATGAGGAGGACGCGGCCCATGATCGGGCCCGAAAGAAGGCGGCCGAGGAGCACGAACGCCGGAAGGATTTCCTCCTCTTCGTCGCCTCGCTGATCGTCGTCGCCGGATCGGCCTTCTGCTGCCTCGGGACGCTCATCTTCTCGCCGACCAGCTCACCCTGGGCCGGGCCGCTCTTGACGCTCATCGTCGGCGGCCTGCTCGGGTACCAGACCGGGAAATCGCAATCGAAGGGGGACCATTGATTTCCCTTCTCCCTCCCATCATGATCCCAGGATCCATCTCCCCGAGGGCCTTCCCGCCATGCGAGCCGCCTTCATCGAGCAGACCGGGCCCCCCGAGTCGATCCGGGTCGGCGACCTCCCCCGGCCGGAGCCGGGGCCCGGGCAGGTCCTGGTCCGGGTCGGCGCGACGGCCCTGAACCCGATCGACCTGTACGTCAGGTCGGGCCTGGTGGCGATGCCGATGGGCTTCCCCTACATCGTCGGGGCCGACCTGGCCGGGACCGTCGAGGCGACCGGGCCGGGGTCGGGCCGGTTCCGGGTCGGCGACCGGGTCTGGGGGTCGAACCAGGGTTTACTCGGCCGTCAGGGCGCGACGGCGGAATTCGCGGCCGTCGACGAGGACCTCCTGTACCCGACACCCGTCGGCCAGCCCGACCCCGAGGCGGCGGGCCAGGCGCTGGTGGGGATCACGGCCCACCTCGGCCTGTTCGGCAAGGCCCAGCTCAAGGCGGGCGAGACCGTCCATGTGCCCGGGGGGAGCGGCGGCGTCGGGTCGATGGTCGTCCAGATGGCCAAGGCCGTCGGGGCCCGGGTCGCCACCTCGGCCGGGAGCCCCGAGCGGGTCGAATCCTGCCGGGCCCTGGGCGCCGACCTCGCCCTGGACTACAAGGCCGACGACGTCCCGGCCCGGCTCCGCGAGTTCGCCCCCGAGGGGGTCGACGTCTGGTTCGAGACCCAGCGCGAGCCGAATTTCGAGGTCTCCATCCCCCTGCTCCGGCGCCGGGGGCGGATGATCGTCATGGCCGGCCGGGCGGCCCGGCCGACCCTGCCGATCGGCGCCTTCTACCCGCGCGATTGCTCGCTGTTCGGCTTCGCGATGTTCAACGCCCCGCCCGACGAGCAACGCCGGGCCGCCGACGACATCCGCCGATGGGTCGAGGCCGGCCGGCTCAAGGTCCCCATCGGCCGGCGTTTCCCCCTGTCGGAGACGGCCCGGGCCCACCGATTCCTGGAGGAGAACACCATCGGCGGGGCGGGCCAGCTGGCCGGTAAGGTCGTGATCGAGGTGTCCTGACGGGCCCCAACCTCAACCGAGCCCGGGCAGGATCTCGGCCAGCCCCGCGAGGTCGTCGACCTCCCAGGTCGGCCGGGCCCGGCCCGGCCTCCCGGCGGCGGTCGCCGCGATCCGCCCCAGCGAGCCGAGATACGCCCGTCCCTCCTCGTCGACGGGCGACCACCCCTTGGCGGCCGGTCGGGGCCATCGGATCCAGGCCGTCGCCATCCCCAGCCGGGCGGCCGGCTCGATGTCGTTGTCGAGCCGGTCCCCGACCATCAGGGCCGCCGAGGGCCCGACGCCCGCCCGGTCCAGGGCCCGCCGGAACAGCCCCGGGTCGGGCTTGTGCACGCCCTCCTCCTCGCCCAGGGCGACGACGTCGAACCGCCCCAGCCAGCCCAGATCCGCGAGCCTCCGCCGACATTCCGGGCCCTGGTTGGCGATCAGGCCCAGCCGGAACCGGCCCCCCAGCGCCCGGAGGAGGTCATCCGCACCCGCGACCTCCGGGCTCAGCTCGGCGAATCGCGACCGGACCTCCCGGTCGGCCGCCTCCCACGCCCGGGTGCATTCCGCGTTATCCATGAATTTTGATATGTAATCATAAAGGGGCCACTTCGACCCCGCGGTCGCCCGCTCCTCGCGGCCGGCCAGGATCCGCCCGAAGGTCAGGTCCGGCCGGACGGCCCGGGCCGCCTCGACGTGGACCCGGAAGCTGGCGAACGTCAGCGGGTCCTCGTCCAGGAGGACGTTGCCGACATCCAGGAACACCCATTCGATCATCCCGTCGGTCCTGGCGCCATCGGAGCGGGGCGGGATCCGGATCCCGCCCCGCTCCGATCGTATCCGAATGACGCGGGACCGGACACCGGCGACTTTCGAGCCTCAACGACCGGCGGGGGGGACGGTCGCCGCGACCCTCGGGCTTCGGGCTTCGAGCTTCGCCCAGATCGCCTCGGCCTCGGCCTTGCGCCCCCGGGCCTCGGCGAGATAGGCGAGGCGGAGCTGGGTCCCGAGGGGGGTCCAGGTCCGATCCGAGAGCGGGGCGAGGGCGGCGGCCTCCTCATCGCGCCGGCCGGCCCGTTCCAGGGACCGGACGTAACCTTCTCCGGCCCACCATCCCCGGAGGCGGGAGGGTTCGGAGGGCCCGGCCTGCTGGTGGCACTTCCGGCAGTCGGCCGTCCGGGTCGCCAGCGCGGCCAGGTCGATCAGGCGGCCATACTTGCGGGCCGCTCCCGTGTCGTCCTTCAACCCCTCCAGGGCCCGGGCGGCGGCCTTCAGGTCGTTATTCTCGGCGCAGGTGTCGGGCTTCGCCGGCGGCCTCGCCTTCAGGGCGGCGGCCACGATCGCGCCCTCGGCCCGGGCCTCGTCGTCGAGCCCGACGGCCCGGAGGAGCGCCGCGAGCTGGGCCCGGACCTGGACCTTGTCCTCGTTGAGGATCATCCCGGGGGGGAGGGCCGACGGCTCGGGGCTGGTCCGGACGGCCGTCTGAAGCTCGGTCACGAACTCGGCCAGGAGGAGCTTCCGGCAGAGCAGCCTGGCCCGATCGTCGGCGGTCGATTTGAGGACCCGGCGGATGATCGGCTCGACGTACCGGCCCTGCGCCCGGAGCGCCTCGAAGGCGGCGAGGCGTCGGGAGGCGTCGGGCGAGGCGAGGTCGGCCACGGCGGCCTCGGCCCGCCGCTCGCGGTCGGACGTCAGCAGTTCGAGCCGACCGACCATCACCCGGACGACGTCTTTGGGGCGCGGGGCGATCTGCATGGGGATGAATTCATCGGTCCACGACCGCGGGAGGACGAACAGGGCCCGGACTCCTTCCGTCGCGAAGTAGCTCGATCGCCAGGTATTGACCATCGCCCGGGCCTCCTTGGGATAAAGGCCGCTGGCGACCAGCCGGGCCGCCAGGTCGTCGGCCAGGGCGTCGGCGACCTCCCCGGCCGATCGGGCCCCTTCCATCGGGGGGATCACGCCCCGGATCGTCTCGCCGGCCTCCAGCCCGGGCCGGTAAGAATACGCGGCCCTGCCCCCCTCGACCCGGACCACGAAGACGTGGCGGACGGCGACCGGCCTCGCCGGGCTCGCGGCCAGGGTCCCGCCCGACTCGGCCGACAGGGTGATCGGCAACGGCATCGATCCCAGCCCCCGGTAAAACAGGAAGCGCTCGGTCTCGACCGACGCGGCGCCGGTCCTGGCCGGGTTGGTGGTCTGGACGTACGCAGAGTCGACCCGGCGGGCGAAGTTCCAGAGGGCGTCGGCCGAGGTCGCCGGCAGGGCCGGCGCCGGCGTCTTCCCGGCCGGGATCAGGCCGGCCCGCCAGACGATCCGGCCGTCCCGGAGGGTGTCGGGCGTCGGCATCCCCCCGAAGCTCGGGCCGACCAGGCCGGCGGCCGGATACCACTGGGTCCAGAGGCCGGTCGGGAACCCGACCTCCACCCGGACCGACATGGCCCGGGGCGTGTAGAAATAGATGACCGGCGTCTCGCCCTTCAGGAAGGCCGACCGGACCCGGAGCTGGTCGCGGCCCCGGGCGTGGACGAACGACGGCAGGCCGTGCTCCTCGTGGTACATCCCGTCCAGGGACGCCCCGTCCGACCCGGACATCGCCAGGAACGTCCCCCACTCGTGGACGACCAGATCCCTGGCCGCCTCCTCGTCGGGCGAGGCGCCCGCGAGCAGGACCAGCAGCGGGGCCAACCAGCAGACGCGGTGCGATCGCATGACGATGTCTCCCCCGGGTCGATCATCTCGGTCATCGGGCCGGTCGCCGGACGGACCTCCGCGCGTCGACCGGCCCCTCTCCAAGGGATGGGCGGGATCGGCGCCCGGACGGAGCGCGCGGGCGATCGGGATTCCCGGAAACCCGACCCCGAATGCCGGGCAAAACTCAGGCGGGCCCGGTCCGGGGCGAACTCGGAGCCTCGATCGACGCCCCGACGGCCCGATGGACGTCTGCACCGGAGGGCCGGACGGCCAGCGAGGGCGCCGCCCCGGGCCCCGGGAAAAACGAAGCCAATGGCCCGCAATCCTCGACGACTTCGGGGGTTGGGTCCGGCCCGGGTCGGGGCGTCGGCGTCTCGGCGGCCTCGGCCTCGATCTCGCGGAACTCGCGGAGGGCCCGGAACAGCCCCCGCTCGGCCGCCGCCTCGTACTTCCGGGCCAGGATCGCCTCCTTCGACGGGTCGAACAGCGCCCGGTCGCGCGCCCCGGCCCGATCCAGCGCCAGGGCCTCGACGTCGAGCGTATCGCGGAGCGCCCGGAGCGCCTCGACCTCGCCATCGATCACCTCGCCCACCCGAGCCCTGGCCCACGCCCGACGGCCCGGGTCGTCGAGGTCGCCGCCGTCCTCGGGCCCGATGAACCGATAATTCCCCTGGACCGCCTCGCCCAGCGCCTGGAGCCGGGTGATCGGCGCCATCACCCGGCGCATCCCCATCAGGTTGTGCACCTTCTCGCAATGGATCCAGTCCCACCGCTCGCCGTAGGGGTGGAACAGCGCCTCCTTGAGTTCCAGGAGGCCGCGGATGGTCCGATCGATTCCCTCGGGGGTCTCGCGGAGCCGTCGGGCGTTGGCGGCCGGGTCGGCGGTGATCCAGTCGAACGCCTTTTCCACCTCGTCGGCCCGCTCGGCGTCGTAATCCGCCTCCGCCCGGCCGACCCGGCGGGCGATGGTGGCGAATTCGTTCCGCTCGGAGCGTTCCAGCCGGACCGAGATCATGGCGATCCGGTGGACCATGATCCGGCCCATCCGCCCCGACGGGCGCAATTCCGACTCCAGCTCGTCGTTCCGGAGGACGACCTCGGCGGCGTCCTCGTCGAGGAGGACGACCCCCTCGCCGGTCATCCCATGCTTGAGCGAGTTGGCCCGCGAGGCTTCCTTGCCCTCGGGCGTCCTGGGACCGGTCGACCTTGCGGCGTTGCGGCGATTCGCCGCGATCTGGGCTGCGGTGGCGGGCATGGGGGCGACCTCTCGCGGTGCGACGGCTGGCCTGGGGTTCGGCTGTCCTCCCCAAGATATTCGCGCCCGACGGAGGTCTTCGAACACACTTTCCGACAAGACGGCCCCTCGGCGCCCGGTCACGACCGGCGACGGCCGATCAGACGAGCGTTTTCGATCGGTACGGCTTGCCCTTGATCGAGACTTGCAGCCGCTCGATCCGCCAGGCGCCTTCCTCCCGCTTGAGGAGGAACCGCTCGTTCGATTCGCCCCGCCATGAGGATCCCACATGGGTCGACCAGACGTAGGCCGTCTCGTCATCGGCCCGGTAGACCAGGACTTCCCGGAAGGTCTCGGGGTCGAATCGCGGCTTTTCGTTGAGGATGAAGGCGTCGCCCTGGCTCCGACGGGCCCAGGCCGTGGTGTACTTCGCGAAGATCGCCCCCCGATCGGCCATCGCCGGCGCGTGGTGCGGCCCGACCTTGAGGTGGGCCTTCAACCAGGGGTCACCCCAGATCGCATCGTATCCCTTGTCCTTGATGGCTTCGATGAACGCGACCGCCTCGGGGACCGGCACGCCCTTCTTGTACTCATCCCGGGAGTGGAAGTTTCCCGAGATCTCCCCATCGGGCCGCTCGATGATGCTCCGGAAGCCAAGCTCGCCCACAGGCCGGAGGGCGAGCCATCGGAGTTCCCAGGCCCGATAATCGGCGAGGAAGCCCTCGACCACGGCCCGACATTCCCGGTCCGTCTCCGGATCGGCCGGGACGGGCTCCGGCGGCGGGGCCGTCCCGACGCCCTGGAAATCCGGGTCGAGCTTGGCCTCGGCCCAGGCCCTCCAGTTCCAGTGGATCGGCGATTCCTCCTCCGGGCGTTTTATGTAGAGGTATCGCTCGGAGTCGCCCGGCTCGCCCTTGACGACGATGTTCCCGGCGTCCAGCTCGTCGGCGTAATCTTCCAGGAACTGCGCCCAGCTCGTCGCCAGGACGTACTTGCGCTCGTGCGCGTCCCGGCCGAAGTTGATGACCTGGCCAACGACCCCTTTCGGCCCGGGGGCGAGGTCGACGCCGAAGCAATTGCTGTGCGAGTTGTACAGGGGGATCCAGCCGCGGCACGCATAGCGCAACTGGATGGCGTCGGCGGGGAGGACCTCGCAGTCGTCGATATGCTGTTCGCCCTCCTCGGAGTCGGCGAAGAAGGCCCAATGTTTCCAGTTGGGCAGGATCGCCTCGCATCGCCGCCGCTCTCGGATCGAATCGAGCCCGTAGTTGTAGAACACGGAATGGATGAAAGCGGGGAGGTCGGCGTCGTCGTCGTCGCCCTTGATCCTCTCCTCGTACTCGTCCGGGACGAAGCCGAGGCCGTCGTGGATCCGGTACGAAGCCTTGACGTCCTCGGGGAGCTTCCGGCCGGTCGCCTTCTCGAATTTCTTGATGTCCTTGTCGGAGGCGCCGGGCAGGAGCGCGGCGACGACCTCGGGGCAATGGATCGCCATCCACGCCTCGATCCGCCGCCATGACTCGGCCACGGGCGCCGGGTCGTGCGGGACCCGGCGGACCAGGCCGGCGTCGGTGAACTCCGGCGGCGGGCCTTCCCTCGCGACCGGCGGGGCCGCCGGGGTCGGCATGGTGAAGGCCGGCGGCCTGATCCCGGTCGCGGCGACCTCGTGGACCCGGAGGTCGTCCCAGTCGACTTGCTGGCAGGCTTGCCAGAACGCTTCGAGCCGGGCCCGGTCGGCGTCGCCGTCGGGGATCCAGACGTGGGACTTGACGTCCCCGTCGGGCAGGATCTCGTTCCAGAGGAGGTTCGCATCGTCCGGCCCCCACCGAGTCGGTGCCATCATGAGGCGGTGGATGACCTCCTCCGTCTCCTCGCCTTCGTCCGTCTCGTCGTCGATCACCGGGATGTCCTCGATCTCGGGTGCCGATCAGGCATTGGACGGATTGGCCCGGGTCATCTCGATCTCGGTCATCAGCAGCAGGTCGAGGATGCTGAACTCCTCGTCCTCCTGATAGATGATGACCGTCCGCCCCGTCGGTGACATCGAAAGGAAGTCGGGGTGCGGGACGTGGAAGGCCCGCCCGTCGGCCATGTGGACGGTGAACGGTTGAAATGGGGCCGCGCGATGGGCGGCGCGGAGTTGCCGGATCGTCATCGGGTCGGCCCCGGGGTGTCCGTTGTTTGGCGCGCTCGATCGCCGGATTCTATCCGCACCCGATCGCCCGGGCCATCGGTCCGCCGGTCGGGCTCCCCGTCCCGGATCGCGGTCAGAAGTAGAGCTGGAACCGGAGCCAGTAGAGGTCGCTCGACTTCTGGAGGCCGGGGCCCGGGCGATCGTAGACCGGCTGGCCGAAGACGGATCGCTCCCAGTCGAGATAGATCTTGGCGTACTTGGTCAGATACCAGTTGACCCCGATGTCGGTCTGATAGACCGAGCTGGTCCAGAGGTTGGGGTCGGCGAAGCCGGCGTTGAAGACCTGCCGGCCCAGGCTGACCTGGCTGAACCGCGCGGTCGGCTCGATCGCCCCGAGTCCGAAGCGTTCCGGGCTCAGGTCGAACGGATGGAGCGGGTCGATCAGGCCGTTGTTGTTGCGGGTCTCGCCGGTGACCAGGTAGGCGGCCTGGACGAAGTAGCCGCCCAGGGGGACGGCCACCGGGAGACTCCCGGCGGAGGTCGTCGCGAAGCTGTTGTAGCCCGAGTCGTACGCCCCGAGCAGCGACAGGCCCCGGTAGAAATAGGCCGCGTGCACCTCCCACTGCTCGCGGGCCCCGCGCTCGCGGACGTTGCCGTTGAAGGCCAGGAACGGGATGTTGCCGGTGTTGGTCCCGCCGGTGCTGGTGATCGCGGCGGAGGAGGCCTGCGACGAGGTCCGGAGCACGGCCGGCGTGAGCGGGTTGTTCTCGTAGCCGGCCACGACCGAGGCGCCGACGTTGAGGTTCTTGAAGGGGCCTTCGGATTGGTCGAACGGCTTGACGTTGAGGAAGGCCACCACGTCGCCGCCGTTGTGGAACGCCTGATAGCTGTTCCTCGCCCCGTCGAAGAACCCGACGGCGTACTCGACCCGGTTCTCGGCCAGCTCGCCCCAGGCCATCGCCCCGACCTGGCGATTCCCCGAGAAGTTGACGTTGAAGATCGACCGTTCGGGGGCCAGGAGGTCCTCGGCGGGGACCTTGTAGAACTCGTAAGTATACGGCGTCTTGTAGCGGCCGACCCGGAACTGGATCCGCCGGTCATAGTTGTAATTGATGTAGGCGTTGAGGAGGTCGATGCCGTCATACCCGCGCTGGATCGAGACCTGGTATTCGATCGGCCGGGTCATCCGGCCGGAGAAGTACCAACGGGACCGGGGGAGGTACAGGCCGCTGCTGACGGGCGACTGGTCGGGCCGGCCGAAGATGTGGGCGTCGGCCTGGAACAGGGTCCGGATCTTGAGCTGGAACTCGCTGTCCTCGGATTCGAACAGGAAGCCGTCGCGGCCGTAGTCGTAGGCGGTGTTGAGCTTGACCTTGCCCAGCCGGCGGTTGCCGACCCCCTGGGCCCGGTCCTGGTTCCGGACGCCGCCGCCGGACCCGCCGCCGGCCGCGGCGGTCACGCTCGACGGCCTCACGGCGCGAGGCGCCCCGGGGCCGCTCACGTCCCGCGAGCCGCTCCGGCGGTTCGGGCCCTCGGGAGTCTCGGTCCCGCCCCCCGAGGCCGACGGGTTCGACGATCCCGACGGGTTCGACGATCCCGACGATTTGTCGACCTTCCGGTTGAGGTCGTCGTATTTCTTCGAGAGGTCGCCGAGCTGGTCGCTGAGCTTCCGATTCATCTCCACGAGCTGGCGGACCTGATCGGCGAGGACCCGGGGGTCGGGCTGGCCCGATGGGGGGGGCCCGGGGGCCGGGGGCAAGAGACCCTGGGCCGGGGCCGCCGGGGGATGGGCGGCCGAGCACGCGAGGAGGAGCGTCCATCCGAGGTGGGATCGGGCCGAGTGGCGGGGGCACATCCCGGGGATCTCCTCCGGACCGGACGCGAGGCCGCACGGGCCGCCGGGATGGCGCACCCGGTTCCGCTCCTGGAAGGATCGGCCGGATCGGCCGGGCGCTTGAATCGACCTTGCCGATCGCGCGGATTGATCCGACGGGCCCGGGACCGGAGCCGGACCTCGCCCGATGGTCCGGAGAGGGCCTCGGGCGAAGCGGCGCCCGGTCGACGTCCAATGGATTCGAGGGATGACGGCGAGGGCGGCGGGCCGAGGGTCGGCGCGGCCCCGGCCGGGGGCCTGCTCGCCTTGACCGACCGCCGATCCGTGATGTAAAATAATCGTTAGAATCGACTTATAGCGGACAGCTCGGAAAACCGGAGCGAGGCGTAACCGGCAATGGAACTGCTCAGCGGCATTTGGGATAAGACGACCGACACGGCCACCGCGGTCACCGAGCGCTTGTCGGACGGGCTGATGCGCCTGTTCGGCAACTCGAACGAGCGGCAGATCCGCCGGATGCGCCCGGTCGTCGCCCGGATCAACGAGATGGAGCCGGCGATGCAGGCCCTCTCGGATGAGGGGCTCGCGGCCCTGACGGCCGAGTTCCGCGGTCGACTGGCCGCCGGGGAGACGCTCGAACAGGTTTTGCCCGAGGCGTTCGCCGCCTGCCGCGAGGGGGGCCGCCGGTTCCTCAAGATGCGGCACTACGACGTCCAGCTGATGGGCGGCATGGTCCTCCACGGCGGGAACATCGCCGAGATGGTCACCGGCGAGGGCAAGACCCTGGTCGCCACCCTGGCCGCGTATCTCAACGCGCTGGAGGGCAAGGGCGTCCACGTCGTCACCGTCAACGACTATCTCGCCCGCCGCGACGCCGAGTGGATGAGCCCGCTCTACAACGGCCTGGGGCTGACCGTCGGCGCGATCCAGTCGGACATGGACTCGGGCGAGCGGCAGGACATCTACGGCCGCGACATCACCTACGGCACCAACAACGAGTTCGGCTTCGACTACCTGCGCGACAACATGAAGCCCGCCCGCGAGATGCAGGCGCAGGGCCCGCTCAACTACGCGATCATCGACGAGGTCGACAGCATCCTGATCGACGAGGCCCGGACCCCGCTGATCATCTCCGGGCCGGCCTTCGACGACGTCCGGAAGTATGCCGAGGCCGACCGGATCTCGCGGCTCCTCCGCAAGGAGGCCCATTTCGAGATCAAGGAGAAGGAGCGCACCGCGCACCTGAACGACGACGGGGTCCGCGAGGCCGAGCGGATCGCCGGGGTGGAGAGCTTCTACACCCCCGGCAACATGGAGTGGCCGCACCTCATCGACAACTCGCTCAAGGCCCACCACCTCTACCGCAAGGACCGCGATTACGTCGTGATGAACGGCGAGATCGTGATCGTCGACGAGTTCACCGGCCGGCTGATGACCGGCCGCCAGTGGTCCGACGGCCTCCACCAGGCGGTCGAGGCCAAGGAGCGGGTCCGGGTCAAGGAGGAGAACCAGACGCTGGCCACCATCACCCTCCAGAACTTCTTCAAGCTCTACAAGAAGCTGGCGGGGATGACCGGCACGGCCATGACCGAGGCCAACGAGTTCTGGAAGGTCTACAAGCTCGACGTGATCGCGATCCCGACCAACCGCGGCCTGACCCGCCAGAGCTACGCCGACGTCATCTACCGGACCGACCGCGAGAAATACCAGGCGATCCTCGACGAGATCCGCGAGGTCCACGAGACCGGCCGGCCGATCCTGGTCGGCACCACCTCGATCGAGAAGTCGGAGCTGATCTCCGACATGCTCCAGAAGTTCGGGATCAGGCACCAGGTCCTCAACGCCAAATTCCACGAGTCGGAGGCCGAGATCGTCGCCCAGGCCGGGCGCAAGGGGATGGTGACGATCGCCACCAACATGGCCGGCCGGGGGACCGACATCATCCTGGGCGGCAACCCCGAGTTCATGGCCTGGGCCGACCTGAAGCACGCCAAGGACGACGACGCCCGGCCCCTCTACCCGACCCGGCTGGAGGTCCCCAAGGGCGTCTGGGAGGCGGCCGTCGGCAAGTATGAGCCCGAGATGAAGGCCGAAGGCCGCGAGGTCGCCGGCGTGGCCGGGCTGCACATCATCGGGACCGAGCGGCACGAGAGCCGCCGGATCGACAACCAGCTCCGGGGCCGGTCCGGACGCCAGGGCGACCCCGGGTCGTCGCGGTTCTTCCTCTCGCTCGAAGACGACCTGATGCGCAAGTTCGCCGGCGAGTGGGTCTCCAACATCCTCGCCCGGCTGGGGATGGAGGAGGGAGAGGCGATCGAGAGCAAGATGGTCTCGCGGCGGATCGAGGGGGCGCAGAAGAAGGTCGAGGAGCGCAACTTCGACTCGCGGAAGAACCTCCTCGAATACGACGAGGTCATGGACGAGCAGCGGAAGCGGGTCTATTCGTTCCGCCAGCGGCTCCTGGACGGCCAGCCGGCCAAGGACGCCATCCTCGACATGATCGACGCCCAGATCCGCGAGGCCGCCGGCCGATTCCTGGCCGACGACTACGGCGCCGAGAGCTTCGCCGAGTGGGCCGGCCAGAGGCTGGGCGTCGACCTGGTGGGCAAGTCCTTCAAGGGCCACACCTACGAGGACTCCGAGGCGTCGGCCCGCCGCGAGGCCGAGTCGCAGGCCGGCGGCCAGATCCGCGAGGCGATGGAGGAGAACCTCCCCGCCGACGCCGAGACCTCCGAGTACAACTGGCTGGCCCTGGCCGCCTGGTTCAACGCCCGGTACGGCACGAACCTCAAGGACAAGGAGCTGCGCAAGTTCGCCGCGGCCGACGGCTCGGCCGACCGCAACGGGCTGGAGGATTTCCTGTTCGAGAAGGCGAACGCCTCGATCGCCGCCGTCGAGCTGGAACCCGCCCGCGAGTTCCTGGTCGAGGACTGGGGCCGGCGGACCCTGGCCGGCTGGGCCCACCACAAGTTCGGCGTGGCGATCGACCCGGCCACCTGGTCCGGCCTCCCCCGCGCCGGGGTCGTCCGCCAGCTCCAGGAGCAGGCCCGGGCGCTCTACGACCGCAAGGAGGCCGAGTTCCCCGTCCGGGTCGGGCTGACCCGGTTCCTCGCCGAGCGGTCGCAGGGGCAGCAGAGCCCGCGCTATGACCGGGACGGCCTGGCCGCCTGGGCCACCGAGCGGTTCGGGACCTACATCGACCCCGAGGAGATCCGGTCCCGGCTCCGCCCGGAGATCGAGGCGATGCTTTTGGACGTCGCCCATCGCCATTATCCGGGCGGCCGGCTCGCCCGGGAGCTCGAGGACAAGCTCGCCGAGGTCTACGGGCCCGCCGGGGCCGACCATCCGGCCGACCCCCGGGCCGCCGCCGGGCTGGCCGACTGGGCCGGCGCCGAGCTGGGCGCCGACGAGACCGCCGAAGGGCTCGGCAAGGTCGGCCGCGACGAGGCCCGTCGGAGGCTGATCGACGCCCTCGACGCCCGGCACCGGCCCGAGATGCGCGAGATGGAGAAGGTGCTGGTCCTCCAGATCCTCGACGCGAGCTGGATGGAGCACCTCCGGACCATGGACCACCTCCGGTCCTCGGTCGGGCTCCGGGGCTATGCCCAGGTCGACCCCAAGGTCGAATACAAGCGCGAGGGGATGAAGATCTTCGAGGAGATGTGGTCGGGCGTCTCCGACAAGGTGACCGACCTCGTCTTCCGGATGGAGCAGCTCGACCCCGACTTCCTGTCCTACCTCGGGGCCCGATGGCAGCTCGACCGCGCCCAGGCGGTCCACCGCTCCCCCGACCCCGAGCCCGTCGCGGTCTCGGGCGGCGTCCGGGCCCAGCAAGAGGCCGCGATCGAGGCCAGCCAGCAGTCGACCGAGACCCGGAAGGAGCCGGTCCGGAACGTTGGCAAGAAGGTCGGCCGCAACGACCCCTGCCCGTGCGGTTCTGGTAAAAAGTTCAAGGCGTGCTGCATGAGGAAGGAAGCCCCCGCCGACCCGTTCTGAAAATCGGGCCGGATCTTTGCGCTTCTCTCAAGTTTCCCGGGACGTCCGATCGGAAGGCCTCGCCCCCAGGCCCGCCCGGGGGATGTCCCGGGCCGGGGAGATTTCCCCCGCCCCCCGCCCGACTTAGGGATTTCAAGGCGAATCGGCCCGGATCGCCCGGCCAGCCGGGAAGCCCGGGGCCGGCCTCTCCCCGGCGGCCGGGCCCGGATCCCGGGGGCGGATCCGACGGCCCAGGGCACGGTGGTTGCTTTTCAGACGGCGGCTTGCGGGGGCCCGGCGCGACCGACGTGCCTTCGACGACGAGGCGGCCCCCGATCGATCGAGGTCCGGGAAAGGATTTCCCCCCGATGCCCTGCCTGCTCAACTTGATCTACGCGGCGCTCCTGGCGGCGTGCTCACCCATCCTGCTCTATCGATCGATCCGGACCGGGCGCTATCGCGACGGGTGGGCGGAGAAGTTCCTCGGCCGCGCCCCGCTGCGGATCGGCGACCGCCCCTGCATCTGGTTCCATGCGGTGAGCGTGGGCGAGGTCCTGCTCCTCAGGCCGATCCTCCGCGAGCTGGCCCGCCGCCGGCCGGGCTGGGAGGCGGTGATCTCGACGACCACGAGGACCGGCCTGGCGGTCGCCCGGACGACCTATCCCGACCTGGTGACCTTCTACGCGCCGCTCGACTTCTCGTGGGCGACCCGCCGGGCCGTGGCGCGGGTCCGGCCGACGGTCCTGGCCCTGGTCGAGCTGGAACTCTGGCCCAACCTGGTCCTGGCGGCCAAGGAGGCCCGGGCCCGGGTGGCGATCGTCAACGGCCGGTTGAGCCTCCGGAGCCACCGGGGCTACCGGAAGCTCCGGGGGCCGCTGGGCCCGACCCTCCGCCGGCTCGACGCGGTGGCGGCGCAGAACGTCGAGTATGCCGACCGGTTCGTCGACCTTGGGGTCCCCCGGGGCCGGGTCCGGGTGACCGGGTCGGTGAAGTTCGACGGCCTGGAGGTCGACCGGTCCAACCCCCGGACCCTGGCCCTGCGCAAGGCGCTGGGGCTCGACCCCTCGGAGGTGGTCTTCGTCGCGGGGAGCACGATGGAGGGTGAGGAGGAGGCGGCGCTGGCGGCCTATCGGGCCGCCCGGGCCGACCATCCCCGGCTCCGGCTGGTGATCGTCCCCCGCCACGCCGAGCGGTTCGACCGGGTGGCGTCGTGGCTGGAAGGCCAGGGCGAGCGGGTCGTCCGGCGGAGCGACCCCGATCGGGGGCCGGCCCGGGGCCGTCGCGGCGAGGGCCCGGCGGTGATCCTGGTCGACTCCCTGGGCGAGCTGTCCAGCGTCTGGGGGCTGGCCGACGTCGCGTTCGTGGGCGGGAGCCTCCTGCCGGGCCGGGGCGGCCAGAACATGATGGAGCCGGCCGCCTTCGGCGCCGCGTTGCTGTTCGGGACGCACACCGCGAACTTCCGGTCGGTGGTGGAGCAGCTGCTCGGATGCGGGGGGGCCCGCCAGGTCCGCGACGCCGCCGGGCTGGCCCGGGCCCTCCGGGCCGACCTGGACGACCCCGAATCGGCGGCCGCCCGGGGCGAGGCGGCGCGGGCCCTGGTCCTGGCCCAGGACGGGGCCTCGGGCCGGACCTTCGCCGAGATCGACCGCCTGGTCGAGTCGGCCCGCGCCTGAAAGACACCTTGATCGCGGCCCCCGGTTGCTCAATACTCCCCAGGAGGGCCGGGGCCGACCGTCGGCCGCCCGGCCGACGCGATCCGCCCGGGCGGCAAGGCGCCCGGGTCGGGCATCACGGACGACCCGTCCGGATCAGGTCAGGGAGATCATCCATGAGCGAGCAGAACCCGGCCGAGGGGCAACCGGCCCCGGCGCAGCAGACGACCGAGGTCCACGTCGACGACTCCGGGACGCTGCCTTCCTACTCCAATTTCTGCCGGGTCACGGCCACGCCCGAGGAGGTCATCCTCGACTTCGGCCTCAACCCCCAGCCCTTCGCCACGGGTCGCCATGAAGTCAAGGCGACCCAGCGGATCGTGATGAACTTCTACACGGCCAAGCGGCTCCTGTCGGCCCTGGGCATGACGATCCAGCGCCACGAGGGGACCTTCGGCTCGATCGAGCTGGACGTCCACCGCCGGGCCGGCAGCATCCAGCGGACGACGGGCCCCCAGGGCGTCGTCGAGTGACCAACCCGGATTGATCGGATCGGGGCGCCTCGGGGCCGGTCGCCGGCCCGGGGCGCCCCCTGCTCGCGCGACGGATCGTCCGTCAACACCGTCCCAGCCCGCATTTCCCGCCTTTCTGTCATCTCCGGACCTGATTCTTCCGATCCTGATGGACATGACGTGCGTTTCCGGCGTGACGATCGATCCGGTCGCGCGGAAACTCCGGCTTTTTCGAGTCGACGGGGACCGCCGGTCGCGCCGATATCTCAAGGCGCCGGGCACCTCGGCCTCGGTTCAGGATGGACGAGTCTAGGCTTAGGAGATGATGGAATGTCTCACCAGTCCCGACCCCGGTCGCGTGGCCCCGCGCAACGGCGTCCTCGGGGAGTCCGGATCGAACCGATCACTCCCCTGGAGCAGCGGCAACTGCTGGCCCCCTACCTGGCGGCCTTTCCCCTGACGGCCACATTCACCGCCCTGGCGGCCCAGCCGACGACCCAGAACCTGGGCCAGGTCACCCTGACCCAGGTGCTCCCGCTCCAGACCGGCGCGACCAGCCCCCTGACGGCCTTCCCCGAGGCGGCGGCGATCACCTCGGTCGCCCAGCTCACCCCCAGCAGCTCGTTCGGCGGCGACATCGTCCGGATCCGATCGGGGCCCGGCGCCGAGTTCGGCAATTCCGTCTATGCGATCTCCCGGGGCGCCGGCGACAATGCGGCCAGCGGGGCGATCAACCGGCCGGGCGTGATCTACCGGGTCGACCCGGCGACGGGCAAGTCGTCGGTCTTCTTCGACCTGAACACCGTCATCCCCCAGCTCGACCCCGCCCAGCCCGACGCCTCCAACGGCCTCGGGGCCCAGACGGGGCTGACCAACTGGTACGACATGGCGTTCGACCGCGAGGGGTATTTCGACGGCCGGCCCTCGCTGTTCGTCACCTCGGTCAGCTCCACCGTCGCGGCCAAGAATGCCATCTACCGGATCGCCCCCGACGGGACGTTCCTGGGGGCGTTCACCACGTTCTCCGGCAACACGGTCAACGCCGCCAAGCTGACGTTCAACCCCACGGCGATCGTGGTCCCGCCGGCCGAGCAGCAGACGTTCCTCCGGGGGCTGATCTCGGGGACGGGCGCGGGCTCGTTCACCCGGGCCAACACCGATTCGGGGAGCACGGCGACCGGTTCCGCCAACACGGTCAACTTCGCCGCCCTGTTCTTCGACTCCAACAAGTTCGTCCCCGGCACCCCGCTGGCCAGCACGGCCCTGCCGGCCGGCGTGAAGCAGTCGAAACTGACGTTCGGCCCCCAGACCGGCCTGACCGCGGCGAACTCCAACTATACGTCGCTGGTCTACGATACCTTCGCCGACTTCGGGATCCCCTCCTTCACGTCCCTGTTCCCGGCCCAGGCGGGGTTGAGCGGCGTCCAGGGGATCAACGGCGACCTCCTGATCAACCTCGGCAACGACCCGAATAACCTGGGCAACACGGTCGCCACCCCGACCGTCAACATCGACCTCTATCCGGTCGTGAGCACGAACTTCCGCCGGTTCGAAGACATCGCCTTCGACCAGTTCGGCTTCTTCTCGCAGGGCTTGCCGCTGACGAACGGGACGACGAACGGCGCGGGCGGCGCGGGGGGTGCCGGCGGCGGCGGCGGCGCCGGCGGGACCGGGACCGGGACCGGGACGGGCAGCGGCACCACGACCGCCACGGGGGTCGGCGGCTCCGGTGCGGGGCCCGGCGGAGTGGGCGGGACCTTCGGCGCGGGCCTGTTCAACTACGGCTCGCCGGTCTACGCCGGGAGCCTGTTCGCCGCCGACCTGGCCAGCGGCCTGGCCGTGGCGGTCCCAATCCCCGGCGCCACCGCCGCCGGCGCCTCGGTCATCGTCCCCGTCCAGGGGCCGGGCATCGGCGGGATCTCGTCCGTCGGCCCCACCGGGACGAATATCGTCGCCCCCGGCGGGTTCGGCGACGGGACCGCCAGCGGCGGGCTCGGCGGCCGGATCGTCCGGATTGACCAGTTCGGCAGGGTCACCACCTTCGCCCAGGGCTTCAACACCTCCAACGCCCTGGACGCGAAGTCGTTCTCCGGATCGAGCCTGAGCATCACCTTCTCCTCCGAAGGCACCACGCTCTACGCGGCCGACAACGACGGGATCTGGCAGTTCAAGACCACGGCCAGCCTGGCCGGCTCGTCCTCCGGCTCGATCATCGGCCTGAACGACCTGCGGACCCTGGGCGTCCCCTACGACGGCCGGAACAGCGCGGTGGACGTCATCGACACCGGCATCGACGCCCGCAACACCAACTTCCGCGGCCGGGTCGCGGCCGGGACGAGCACCACGATCCCCAACGGCCTGGGCAATGACGATTTCGCCGCGGGCGCGAATAATACGACCGGCGCCGGCGGCAACAACGGCGGCAACAACATCGGCGGCCTCGGCAATGTCATCACCCTGAACGCCGACGGCCACGGGACGCCGGTCGCGGGCCTGATCGCCCAGTTCGTGCCCCAGGCCACCCTGAACCCGATCAACGTCTTCACCCCGTTCACCACCCCGATCGCCGGGACCTTCGGCGGCTACGGCCAGACCCCTTTCACATCGAACCAGGCCACGAGCACGGATGCCCTGTTCCAGGGCTTCCAGTATGCGGCCAATAACCCCTACGTCGCCGACCCGGTCCGCCCGCTCGAGAACGATCGGGTGATCGCGGCGAGCCTGGCCTTCGGGACCACCCAGACCTTCGCCACCGAGCAGACCGCCTACAAGGCGTTCCCGCAGGTCGTCATCAGCTTCAAGAACGAGCTGGACAAGTTCCTCAAGGTCGGCATCGCCCCGATCGCCGCCGCCGGCCAGTTCGGCACCAAGTCCGGTTCGCTGGGCGGTTATGGCGGCGGCATCGGCGGAGGCGTCGGAGGCGTCGGAGGCGGAGGCGGAGGCGTCGGAGGCGGAGGCGTCGGCGGCGGAGGCGTCGGAGGCGGAGGCGGAGGCGTCGGCGGCAACGGCGGCGGCGGGGGCATCGGCGGCGGAGGCGCCGGCGGCGGCATATCCTTCCTCAGCGGCAATCAGGGGGCCCAGAACAACGCCCAGAACACCTCGGTGGGCGACCTCAACGGGATGTCGCTGCCCGCAATCCTGAACGAGGTGATTTCGGTCACGGGCACGTATCCCTTCATCTATCAACCCGCCGCGAACACACCTCCGACCGACTCGGTGCGGACCCTCGTCGGCCGCCAGGCCGGGCCGCTCCTGGTCTTCGGGAACACGGTGAACTCCCCGGGCAGCCTCGGCGATTCCGGGTCGGCCACCGGCGGCACCACCGGGGGCACGGCCGGGGGCAACAACGGCGGCAACAATGGAGGGAACAACAACGCGAGCGGCGGCAACAACCTCGCCCAGCTCACCGCGGCGGAGGCCAGCGGCGCCGCGGGATCGAGCGGCGGCAACAACGGTGGTGGCAACAACGGCGGTGGCAATAACGGTGGGGGTGGCGGCGGCAACAACGGCGGCGGCAACACCGGCGGCGGGATCCTCACCTTCAGCGACCGGATCCTCGGCTCGGTCAACCGCAACGACACGACCGACTTCGCCGCCCCGGCGCTCGACGCCCCGACGTTCCGCCGGACCTTCGCGGGCGACGGCTTCGACAACAACATCTTCGAACAGGGCGGGACCTCGGTCTCCTCGTCCCTGGTCACCGGGTCGTACGCCCTGATCAGCTCGGCCCTCGAATTCTGGAACAAGGTCCGCCTGACGGGCGTGACCGACGACGCCTACCTCACGACGCCGGTCGGGGCCCACGTCCTGAACTACGGGCCCAAGCAACTCTACAACCTGAACGCCTTCAACAACCCCAGCGGGATCAACGCCCTCCTGGCCTACACGGCCGTGCCCGCCGCCGACATCAACGACGACCTCACCGCAGCCGGGCCGCCCACCCTGCTCGGCACGACCGTCCCCCGGTCGTATGCCCGGCTCAGCGTCGGCGACGCCATCGCCGCGATCGAGGGCAAGGTCGCCATCGACTACCTGATCAAGCACGGCACCTTCAACATCATCGACACCAACCACAACGGCCTGATCACCTCGCAGGAGATCCAGAACTTCGTGGACGCCGCCGCCACGATGGGCCTTCCCGAGGCCGGGGCCATGGCCCGGCTCCTCGGCGGGACCGCCCGATCGTCGATCGGCAACAACTTCACCCTGGCCGGCGAACAGCCCGACCAGCCCGACGCCCTCCAGCGCCGGTTCAACTTCTTCGACTTCGCCGCCCACGGCCGCCTGCAAGGGTCGATCTCGATCGCCCAGTTCAAGCTGCTCAACAAGTACATCCTGCCCGGGCCCGACGCCTACACCATCACCGACCGCCAGAAGGCCTCGGCCAATGGCTTCCTGATCGCCCCGACGGCGCAGCGCAACTTCAAGAACCTCCAGCACCTCTCGGGCAAGTACGAGTTCGTGCCCAAGAGCGCCTACCTCCGCTACCGGGGGACCACCCCGGCCCAGTTCGGCATCAACCACAACGAGAAGCCGAACGCCAGCCAGGGCCCCGTCTTCACCCTGTTCGACAGCGGGGCGGGGAGGACCAACCCGTCCAAGAACGCCGCCGCTGCGAGGCGACGTGCGGCCACGACCACGACCACGACCACGACCGCCGTCGTGGCCACCCCGGCCCCTTCCCCGGTCCTCGTGACCACGGAGAACACGCTGGCGCCCGTCCAGGGCGCCAGCTTCAACCCCCCGGTCGCCCCGACCGCACCGCTGGTCGCCCCGACCACCGGCACCCCCCCGGCCCTGTCGGGGACCACCGCCGCCATCGTCCCGCCGCCCGGGACGACCTACACCACGACCCAGACGACCACCACGGTCTCCACCTCCGCCAACCCCTCGGCGTCCGCCCAGGCCGGGACCGCCAACGCCGCCGCCGGGGCGACCACCGCCGTCGGATCGTCGTCCGCCGCGGGATCGGCCTCCGGCCAGACGGCCGGCACCGGCCAGACGACCGGCAACGGCCAGCCTGCCAACCAGTCGGCCCTGCTGGCCACCCAGCTCGCCGCGTTCGTGAAGGCGAACTCGAACAACGGGACCGGCCAGCCCAACGCGCCGATGCCGGCCAGTTCGATGCCGGCCAGCTCGAATGCCACGCCCTCGACCTCCACCGCCGTCAAGACGGGCCTGGCGGTGCCCAACCCGGCCGCCGTCCAGGCGAACTCGACGACCAGGAAGGTCTGAACCACGATCCGGGCCGATCCACCGATCGGCCCCGGTCTTCTCCCGGGCGCCATCCCGCCCGAGGCCAACCCTCCCGAACCCCGGGAACGGCCGGCCCATCGCCCCCGAGGCGGTGGGCCGGCTTCGTCCGTCGACCCTCGTGGCGACTCTCCCCGGCGAACAAGTGCCCCCAGCCGACTTCATCGCGGCCCGAGAGCTAGCGAGTCGTTCGCTGGCCGCTTCCCAGTCTCGGCTCGCCTCCTCGCTCCCAACCCTCACCGGGCGCGAGCAACTCGCCCTCCTCCGAGCATCGCGAGGGAGCCTCGACCTGTCCCTCGGCCTCTCGGCCCGCGGGCCGGCGGATGCTGCCGCTGCGTATGCGGGCGTGCTGGCCGTCAAGGGGCTGGCCGCCGAGGCCGACGCCGCCCGACGCCTGGCCGACCGGCCCGAGGCCCGCGACCTCCGGGGGAAGCTCACCCCCTTGCGGGCCCGGCTCAACTCCCTGGCCTATGCCCGGGTCCCCCCCGACCGGGCCGACGACCACGCCCGCTCGGTCCGATCTCTCGCCGACGAAGTCGCCGCCCTGGAACTGGGCCTGGCGCGGGCCGTCGACTGGCGGCCAGGAGCCCCCGAGGTCGCCCGGGTCGCCGCGTCCCTGCCCGAGGGGGCCGGCCTGGTGGATCTCCTCCGCTATGGGTTCATCCCCGCCCTCGAGCCCGGCAAGCCCCGGACGCCGGGCCACTATCGCTACGTCGCCTTCGTCGTCCGCCCTGGCACAACGCCCGGCCGGGTCGAGTTGGGACCTGCCGGCGCGATCGACGAGGCGGTGGCCTCGTGGCGGGCCCGGCTCCAGCAGGGGGCCGATGCCGACGAGCTGGGCCGCGACGTCGCCAGGCTGGTCTGGGAACCGCTGACTCCGCATCTGGGCACCGCCCGGACCGTGCTCATCTCGCCCGATGGCGACCTCGCCTTCCTCCCCTGGGCCGCCCTGCCCGACGCCCAGCCGGGATCGTACTTGCTCCGAAGGTTCGCCTTCGGGGTCGTCCCCTCGGCCCGGCAACTGTTGGCGCTGGCGGAGCGGGGGCCGGGGCCGAGCCCGGACGGGCTCCTGGCCGTCGGCGGCGTCGATTACGGCCGGGCGGATCCGGGCGAGCCCGTGGCGGTCACCTCCCGGTCGGCGGCCGTGGGCCGATCGGCCCTGAGTTTCGGGACGCTTCCCGGGACCGCCGACGAGGCCCGGGCGGTGGCGAGCCTCCACCGGGCGACCCACCCCGACGCCCCGGCGGTCGAGTCTCCCACAGGCGCCGGGGCGACCAAGGGGCGTCTCGCCGCCGCGATGCCGGGCAAGCGGTTCCTCCACCTGGCCACCCACGGCTACTTCGCCCCGCCCGGTTACAAGAGTGCCCTGGCCCCGGAGGACGACCGGACCGGCCTCAAGGCGGGCGAGGGGATGGGCCGGGCCGAGGTCACCGGCTTCTACCCGGGGCTGCTCTCCGGGCTGGTCTGGGCCGGGGCCGCCGCCCCGGCCACCGACCCGGTCTCGGGCGTCCTGGACGTCGGCGCCGGGCTGATGACCGCCGAGGAGGTGGGCGGGCTCGACCTGAAGGGGTGCGATCTGGCCGTGCTCTCGGCCTGCGAGACCGGCCTGGGCCGGACCGCCGGCGGCGAGGGGGTCCTGGGGTTGCAGCGGGCGTTCCAGCAGGCCGGGTGCCGGACGGTGGTGGCCAGCCTCTGGCGGGTCGAGGATGACGCGACCCGCGAGCTGATGGCCCGGTTCTACGCGAACCTCTGGGAGAAGAAACTCCCGCCGCTGGAGGCCCTCCGTCGGGCGCAACTCTCAATCCTGGACGACCCCGACTTCGGCGCCGGCGGCAACCCCCGGCTCTGGGCCGCCTGGACCCTCGGCGGCGACCCCGGAGGATTGCCGGACCCCGGGCCCGCCCGCGGTCCCGGGCCCGAGGGGGAGGAGTGAGATTCCGGCGCGGTGGTCCTGGCGCCTCAGAACTTCCGGAGCCGATCGGCGACGGCCTGGAACTGGGCGGGGGCGTCTCCATCGGGGTCGGGCCAGACGGTCAGGTATCCCCGGTAGTTGATCTCCTCCAGGGCGCCGAGGTATTCCTCCCAGTCCAGGGCCCCCGGCGGATATCCGGAGCCCCGGGGGTGGGAAGAGGCGATCGGCGACGACCGGGAGGCGTCGTTGGCGTAGGCGTGCGCGACCCAGGCCCCGAGCTCCCGGGTCGCGGCGACGGGGTCGATCCCCTGCCGGAGCAGACTGGAGGGGTCGATGCTCGCGCCCAGCGAGGGGATCTCCAGCGCGGCGAGGTAGGGGCCCAGGACCCCGCCCGGCTCCGACCCGGTCTCGACGGCGAACCGGACCCCGCGGTGTTCGGCCCGGATCCCCAGCTCGCGGACCGCCGTGGTGAAGGTGGCGCGTCGGCCGGCGTCCGCCTCGGGCGGGAGCCCACCGACCCGGGCCAGGACCAGCCGGGTCCCCAGGTCATAAGCCAGGGCGAAGGCCCGGTCGGCCCGGGCGAGCCGGTCTTCGAGCTGGTCCGTCGTGTCGAACGGCCTCCGGGTCGGCAGGCTGAGGGCGACCAGCTCCTGCTCCACCGACCGGAGGGCGTGGCGGACCTCGCGCCGGCCGGTCTCCGACAGCCGGTCGGGGGCGAGGTCGCCCGCGGCGTCGACCACGACGCCCCGCGCCCCCGCCGCGGCGGCGGCCCGGATCTGGTCCTTGATCGGCCGGCTCGCGTCGAGGCGGAGCCCCAGGGGAGAACGAATCATCGGCCAACCTGCCTTCCGGTCCGCGACGGTTTGCGGGCACCCTGCCCCGTATGATAGGTATTGTACCGGCCCGCCGGAGGGCCGGGCGAATAACCTCCGGTCCCCGACGGCCGCGACCGGGAGTCGACCATCCCTTGCCCCCCGCATCCCCCGAGACCATCCGACGGCCGATCGACATCCCGCCCGGCGACCTGGCAGGCCGGATCGGCGGCTGGGACGGGCCGGCGCTCCTGGAGGGCGGGCCGGGGCTCGGCCAGGCCGGCCGATGGAGCCTCCTCGCCGCCCGGCCCCGGGGGGTCTTCGAGTCGATCGACGGAGCCGGCTCCCGATTCTCGGGCGCCGGGCCCGGGTCGGCGGGCCGGGGCGACGCCCTGGACGACCTGGCCCGGCTCGCCCGACGCCTCCGCCTGGCCGACCCCCGCGACGACCCCGGGCCCGACGGCCCGCCGTTCCGGGGCGGCCTGATCGGCCACCTCGGTTACGACCTCGCCCCGGCCCTGGAACGCCTCCCCCGCCGGGCCCCCGCCGATTCCCGCCTCCCCGCGATCCGGTTCGGCCTCTATGATACGTTCGTCCTCGTCGACCACCACGCCGGGACGTCCGAGCTCTGGGCCGTCGACCTGCTCAACGAGGGCGCCCGGGCCGTCCGGAATCGCTGGGATCGCTGGCGGGCCGACCTCAACCAGGCCCCGGCGCCTTTCCTCCACCCGTCCCTATCCGACCCGGCCGGGGAGACCGACCGGGAGGACTACCTGGCGATGGTCCGTCGGGCCCTCGCCTACATCCGGGCGGGCGACATCTACCAGGCCAACCTCTCGCATCGATTCGTCGCCCGCGGCCGGGTCGACCCGCTCGACCTCCACCGGCGGCTGAAATCCGCCAGCCCGGCCCCGTATGCGGCCTTCCTCCGGTGGGACGACCTCGCGATCGTCGGGGCCAGCCCCGAGCTGTTCTATCAGACCCGGGGCGATCGGATCGAGACCCGCCCGATCAAGGGGACCCGGCCCCGGTCGGCCGACCCTGTCGAGGATCTCCGCCTGGCCGACGAGCTTCGGGGGAGCATCAAGGACCGCGCCGAGCTGACGATGATCGTCGACCTGGAGCGCAACGACCTCGGGCGGGTCTGCCGGTTCGGGTCGGTCCGGGTGGTCGACCCCTGGGCGGTCGAGAGTTTCGAGGAGGTGCATCACCTGGTCGCCACGGTCGAGGGGCGGCTGGCCCCGGGCGTCGGCCCGGCGGAGGTCGTCCGGGCGGTCTTCCCGGGCGGGTCGATCACCGGGGCGCCCAAGATCCGGGCGATGGAGATCATCGACGAGCTGGAGCCCCGCCGACGAAGCGTCTACACCGGGGCGGTGGGCTACCTGAGCCGGGGCGGGCTGTCCGCCTTCAACATCGCCATCCGGACGATCCTGGTCGAGGGCGACCGGGTCAGCTATCAGGTCGGCGGCGGGATCGTGGCCGACTCCGAACCCGAGGCCGAATACGCCGAGACCCTCGACAAGGGCCGGGGCCTGCGCCGGGCGATCGAGGGATGCGGGGGTAGCCGATGATCTGGGTCGGCGGCGAGATCCTGCCCGATGATGGCCTGACCATCAACGCCGCCGATCGGACGTTCGAGCACGGCCTCGGCCTGTTCGAGACCCTCCGGACCTGGGGCGGCCGGCCATCGCTCCTGGATGCCCACCGCGCCCGGATGCTCCGATCGGCCGAGGAGCTGGGAATCCCGATCGACCCCGCCACCTTGCCGGTCGCCGAGGATGTCGCCCGGCTCCTGCACGCCGAGCAGGCCCCGGGCGATCGGATGATCCGGATCACCTCCACGGGCGGTGGCCCGGATCCGGCCGGGCCGGTCGTCTGGATGCGTACGCACCCCTTGCCTCCTCCGACCCGAGAGGTCGGGGCGAAGGTCCTGGGAAGCTCCTGGATGGTCGCCCGCGACGACCCGATCGCCCGGCACAAGGCCCTGAATTACTGGTCCCGACGCCTTGCCTTCGAGAAGGCGAAGGCCAAGGGCTTCGACGAGGTGTTGAGCATGACCCCGGGGTGGGTCTACTGGGAAGGGAGCCGGTCGAATCTGTTCGTCGTCGAGGGAGATCGACTACTCACGCCCTCGCTGGACGGGCCGATCGTCCCGGGCGTGATGCGAAGACTGGTCCTCGACCTCTCCTGGAAGCTCGATTTGAAGGTGGAAGAAGTGCACGGGATCGAGGGGCGTCAGTTCCTGGAGGCAGATGAGGTCTTCCTGACCAATGCCGTCCGGGGGATCATGCCGGTCTCCCGGGCCGTCGGCCATAACTTCCCGCCGAACTGGGAGGCCCCCGGGCCCTGGACGCGGAGCCTGCAAGACGAGGTGTCCCGCCATCTTCGGCCCGATCGAGGAGAGACCCTATGATTACCGTCGCCGACCTGGCCGCGTGGCTGGAAGGATTTGCCCCGAGTCGCCTGGCCGAGCCCTGGGACAACGTGGGCCTGCTCTGGGGCGACCCGGCCTCGGCGATCGATCGGGTCATGACCTGCCTGACCGTCACCGGGCGGACGGCCGATGAGGCGATCGCCGACCGGGCGGGCGCCATCGTCAGCCATCACCCGGTCCTGTTCAAGGCGGCGAAATCGATCCGCGCCGACCGACCCGAGACGGGCTTCCTCTGGCGGCTGGCCCGGGCCGGCGTGGCGATCCTCAGCCCGCACACGGCGTTCGACAACACCTCGGGCGGGATCAACGACGGCCTGGCCGGCCGGATCGGCCTGGTCGACGTCGGCCCGCTCCGGCCGTCGCCGGCCTCGCCCCGGTCGAAGGTCGTGGCCTTCGCGCCCCGATCGGACCGCGAGGCGATCCTCGCGGCCGCGTTCGGGGCGGGCGCCGGGCGGATCGGGGCCTACGAGGAGTGCTCCTTCGGGTCGCCCGGGTTCGGGACGTTCTTCGGGACCCAGGGGACCGACCCCGCCGTCGGCGAGCCGGGCCGCCGCGAGCGGGCCCGGGAATGGCGGCTGGAATTCTCCTGCCCCGGCAATCTGGCGGCCGCGGTCGTGGCCGCGATCCGGTCGGCCCACTCCTACGAGGAGCCGGCGATCGACGTCTACCCGACGGCCCCCGAGGCCCCGTCCGGCCCAGGATCCGGGCGGGTCGGCCGCCTCGCCCGGGCCGAGCCCCTGGGCGCGTTCGCGGCGAGGGTCGCGAGGCTGCTGGACGCCCCGTCGACCCAGTTCGTCGGCGACCCCGACCGCCCGGTAAATCGGGTGGCGATCTGCTGCGGTGCCGGGGACGACTTCGTCCCCGACGCGGCCCGGCTGGGCGCGGATGTCTTGGTGACGGGCGAGGCCCGATTCCACCGGGCCCTGGAGGCCGAAGCGATCGGCCTGGGCCTGGTCGTCGCCGGCCACCACGCGACCGAGCGCCCGGGAGTCGAGGACCTCGCCGCCCGGATCGCCGCCGGGTTCCCCGCGATCGCGTCCTGGGCGAGCCGGGCCGAAGACGACCCGCTCCGCCCGGCGGCCCGATGATCGCGGGCGGGCCCGTCGCCCCGAACCTCCGGGGCCGTTTCGTTGTCCACGCCGAGGGGGGAAGGCCCGGGGAAAAAAGAACCCCCGGGTCGTCCCGGGGGGTGGAAACGGGCTCCCATCGCTGGAGGATCACGCCGACCCGGTCGACCGACCGGTTCGGAGACGCGAGGGCGGATGGTTCAGCCTCAGGGGCTGGTCGCGACCGCCTCGGCCGAGTCGCCGGGATTGGCCTTGCCGCCCCGGGTGGACGGGACCGCCAGGTAGGTCTGATGGACCCACTGCCCGGCCCAGGCCAGGCCGGCCCACTGCTGGAGGGAGATGGCCTTGACCGTGGGCCGATCCTCGTCGCGGATCACCTCGCCCCAGGCGCCGGTGTAGGCCGCCCGGACCTGGGCCGATGTCCCGCCGTAGCAGAGCAGACGCTCGCCGCTGGGCGCGAGGCAGGCGATCGCCCGCCAGTCCTGGGCCCCTGTCGATTCACTTATGCTCATCGTGGCCAATGTCCCCGCCCGTCGGGTCCCCGGTCCCGCGGGCGCGCTGCCCGGAGGTTGCGAGACAGGACATCGCGACGGGACTTCGAGTAAAGAGCAAGCATCCAGGTCCGGGAAATTCGGACGGCCGATCAACGCCGCCTCTCCGGCCGGCAGGCCGGGGCCGCACGATCGGATCGCCATCGGGCAACTTACGTCGCGCCCACCGGGCCGACAACTCGACACTCGCAATCGCCCGAATCCCGGGAGATCGGACCTATTGTGCGCGTGAGGGAGTGCCTGCGGTGGGGCGATGCAAGCTCAGGTCCGATCGGCCGTCCGCTCTCGCGACACGGCCGGATCGATGACCGAACAGGGGCATTCTACCCCTGTCGACCCTTCAGGGCGAACGAAATATCGAAAAATCTTCCCAAGTCATCCAATCGAAACGACTTCAGTCCGCAAAGCTTACCTCGACCCGGAATCTCCCGGCGCGATCCGGAGCAGGACCTTGCCGCGTCGGCCGACGGCCTCGGCCTCCCGGACGGCGTCGGCGATGGCGTCGAGCGGGAACTCGCGGCCGGTCTCGGTGGCCAGGACGCCCTTGCGGATCAGGTCGGCGATCTCGCGGAACAGCAGGAGCATGGCGACCTTGTTCCGGGCCGCGGCCCAGTGGCCGAGGTAAAACCCCTCGACCACCCGCTTCCCGGCGATCATCCGCCTCGGGTCGACCCGGAGCGGCGACTGGTCGAGCGTACCGTAGACCAGCATCCGGCCGTCGGTCGCCAGGGAGTTGAAGACCCCGGTCCCCATGTCGCCGCCGACGGGGTCGACGGCGTGGTTCACCCCCTCGCCGCCGACGATCGCCCGGACCTGCTCGTCGATCGGGCCGTCGGCCGACGCGATCACCGCATCGCCGCCGAGGGCCTTCAGCTCGTCGACCGCCTCGCGGCGACGGACGACGTTGAGCGTCCTGAACCCGTCATGCCGGCCCAGCTTGATGATCATCCGGCCCAGGGTCGAGCCGGCCGCCGACTGGAGGAGCCACGCGCCTTTCGGCACCTTGAGGACATGCCGGACCATGGCCAGGACCGTGGCCGGGTTCACGAAGAACGAGGCTACCTGAGCATCCGGCAGGTCGGCCGCGACCGGGACGACCCGGATCGCCGGGAGGACGGCCATCTCGGCCCAGTTCCGGCCTTCCTGGTTGAGCACGGCGACCCGCCGGCCGACGTAGACCCGCCCGAGGAGCCCCGGGCCGGCCTTGTCGACCACGCCCACCCCCTCGTACCCGAGCGACGCCGGGAGCGCCGGCCGGACCCCGTAGAGCCCCCGGGCCGTGAGGAGGTCGGACGGGTTGATCGGGCTGGCGATCATCCGGACCCGGACCTCGCCCCGCCCCGGCTCGGGGACCGGCAGGTCGACCACCTTGAGGACCTCGGAGGGCTCGCCGAACTGCTCGAAGCGGATGGCCTTCATGCGGTCCCGGATCCTCGCGTGGGGGAGTGGAAATTCTCGCGACGGTTCGCGTCCGCGATCGGGTCGGTTATCATAACAACCCCAGGCACTCGGACGAAACCCAATTGAGCCCTGCGTTCGAAGGCCGTTGCCAATCATTTATGCACATCAAAATTATTTAACTACTTTAATCGAAAGATGAAATGACCCAGGTGAATTGCCCTCAATGCGGTCGGCGGGGCTCCTCTAACCGGGTAATAGCGCCCGGTACAAAAGTTCGTTGTCCCGCTTGTTCTTCGACTTTCGTTCCAGTGGCATTCAGCGAATCTCTCATGTCTTCATCGCCGAAGCCTCCCGAGATCATGGTGGCGACCCAGCGTCCTCTGGTGAATTGTCCTCATTGTTCGGAGAAGATTCTTTCCACCGCTCGCAAGTGCAAGCACTGTGGCGAATGGTTGGTCGAGGAACGTCCGGCTATCGTTGAAGCGAGGACGCCAACCGCCCAAGGCGGCGTTGTAATCCATAATACCATCGTCAATTCCGTTGGGAGCGAGATTGCTCCCAGCTGGAATCGGTTGGTGGCGATCATCCTTTCGCTTATTCTCCCGGGACTTGGACAGCTTTACAAAGGGCAGGTTATCAATGGGATTGTTTGGTTCATCGCTACAGTTATTGGGTATGCGGCCATGATTGTCCCGGGACTTGTCCTTCATTTATTGTGCATCTGCGGCGCAGCAATGGGTGACCCGCGTCGTTGAACCGCGACAATCAGGTCGTGCAAATCAGGGTTCAAATGACGCTTATCGCTCCCCTACAATCTTCTCGGGATCCACTGAGCATGTTCGTCGACCCGCTCGTCACCCCCGATTGGCTGGAGGGCCGCCTGGTCGACCCCGGCGTCCGCGTCCTCGACATCCGGGGGTACGTCGCGACCCGGCCGGTGGCCCCGGGGGTCGAGGAGGCGACCTACCGCGGGGCGCCCGAGGAGTTCGCCGCCGGCCACATCCCGGGGGCCCGGTTCGTCGACTGGACGGCGGACATCGTCGACCCCGACGATCCCGTCCCCGTCCAGGTGGCCGGTCCGGATCGGTTCGCCCGGGCGATGGGCGAACGGGGGGTCGGCGACGGGTCGCACGTCGTCGCGGTCGACCACATGGGCGGCCAGTTCGCCACCCGGCTCTGGTGGGCGTTGACCTATCATGGACACGACCGCGTGAGCGTCCTGGACGGCGGCTGGAATCGATGGGTCGAGGAGGGGCGGCCGGTCGAGACGACGGCCTCCGACGTCGCCCCGGCGACCTTCACCCCGCGCCCGAGGCCGGGCCTCCGGGCATCGGCCGAGCAGGTCGCGGCCCGGCTGGGCGAGCTGGGGCTCCAGCTCCTCGACGCCCGGGACGCCGGCCAGTACACCGCCGGTCGCCGCCGGGGCCCCCGGGGCGGTCACATCCCCGGGGCCTTGAACGTCCCCCGCGAGCTGTTCTTCGCCCCGGGGGGCGGGTTCCGACCGCTCGACGAGATCCGGGCGGTCGTCGAGGGGCTCGGCCTCCGCCCCGACCGGCCGACGGTCGCCTACTGCAACGGCGGCGTCGCGGCGACCGTCGTCCTGTTCCACCTCGCCCGGCTCGGCTTCCCCGACCTGGCCAACTACGACGGATCGTGGAACGAATGGGGGGCCCGGGAAGACCTGCCCGTCGAGCGGTGACGATCACCGTCCCGACGCGATGACCTCCGGGATCGGCCCGAGGTCGTGCGCGAGCATCCCGACCCGGCCGACCTGGTATGCGGAACCGTCGGCCAGCCGGAGGTTCCAGACTTCCCCCGCCCCGGACGGCCCGACCGCTTCCACCCGCGCCGGACGGTCGCGTGCGGCGACCAGGTCGCCCGGGGTCAGGTCCCCGGCCCGGGTCCATCCCGCGTCGACCTTCCAGAGCGGATGGCCGTCGGTCGCGACGATCGATTCCCCGTCCACCACGAGGCGCATCGTCCCGAGGGCTCGGGATCGGTGGATCGATTCGATCGCCACGGCGCGGGCGGACTGGCCCGGCCCGTCCACGGCGATTACCCGGTCGCCAAGGCGGAGGGATTCGATGGCCCGCAAGCCGTCGGGGGTCCGGATTGGCGTCCCGGCCGCGAAGCAGCTGCCGGTCTTGGGCCGTTGCTTGGGGCCGTCGCGCTCCCAGATCATGCACCAGGCATCGCTTTTGCCCCCGCCGCCCCCTCCGCCGCTCGAGAGGAGCGGCGGGCCGGATTGGGGGACGTAGGGCAGCGGGACCTGCATCTCGACGGTCGGCTTGGTCCGTTCCGGGGTCGCGACGTACTTGTATCCGCGCCGCTCCATGTACCACCTGAGCCAGGCCTCGCGGTCGTCGCCGAAGTCCTTGCCGCTGACCCGACGGAGGGCCTCGGACAGTCGGGCGTTCAGGTCCCGGGTCGCCGCATTGCCCGCCTCGATCAGGTTGACGTCCTGCTGGAGCTGGCCCTGCGCCCCGTCGGCCATCTTGGCGGTCTCGGTCAACTCGAAATCGCGGTCGACCTGCGCCTGGAGCTGCGACTTCTCGAACGACTGGTAAGGCTTGCTGGGATCGGTCCTGGTGTGATCGATCTTGGGGGGGCCCCAGGTGTAGTCGAAGACGTAGAGCATCGTGCCCCGGTTCTGGCCGACGTACCGGGAGCCGCCCGGGGGGCCGGACGGATTGGAGTCGAACTGGAGCGGCCAATGGAGGCGGGGTATGGCCGTATTGTCGACGAACATGTCCTGGACGGCGCCCATCGACGGCGGGGAGTAGTAGCGTCGGACGTTGATCTTCTGGCCCTCGATCAGCAACTCGCCGGGCGAACCCGGCCCCGCCACCTGGCGGACCTGATACTTGACCGGCTTCTGGAGCAGGCCGATCCAGGCCATCAGGACGTCATCGGCCTCCCGGCGAATCAGCGTCTCGACGGCGGCGCGGCGGACCAGGTCCGACTTGCCGAGGACGGCCAGGCCGGCCAGCGCCTTCGATGAGGGCTCGCTTTCGATGTGACCGAGCATGTCAATCGCCCGCTCCTGGTCGCCGGGAGTCCCCAGGCCGAAGACGGACCAGATCGACGGGACGGCCCGGGGGTCGGTCACGGCGGCCAGGGCCGACTCGGCCTCGGCCCGCTTCGCCTTCTGGCCGAGCATGACCTTCCACCTCGCCAGGAGCGGTCGCCATCGGGCGTCGCCCTTGCGTCGGGCCTCCGCCTCGGCCTTCTCGGCCGCGAGTTCCTGGACCGTCGCCCATCGCCCCTGGTGCTTCACGAACCCCAGTTTCTTGCGGACCGCGTCGCGGTTGGGATCGAGGCGCGCGACGTCGAGGAACTCGGCGATCGACTCGCCCTTCAACCCTTCTTGCTCGGCCCAGAGGCCCAGCTTCCAGTGGGCATCGGCGGTGTCGGGGATCCGGGCTCGCTGCGCATGGTATTCGGCCAGGGCGGCGGCCCCTCCCGCCGGGTCCCCCCCGGGTGCCTGGGGACTCCCCACCAGCAAGGCCGCGGCGACGATCCAAGGGCAGATCATCCTTCATCTCCCGCGCCGGGATGCCCGGCTCGAATAGGGTCGAACCCGAGACCGATCAATCGGCGCGGGCGGCCTGGCGATCGCCCGAGAGGGAATCGAAGGGGACCGGGACCGGGTTGTGCACGCGGTCATCGTGGGCGAGGATCCCGGCCGGGCCGACGAAGATCCCTCTGCCCCCGAAGACCTGGACGTGGAACACGGGCTGGGGCTTGACGTCGCCAACCAGGGTCACCCGGGCCAGGCCGCCCAGGGTCCGGACCGGGTCGCCGGGCCGGAGTTCGCCGGCCACGATCCAGCCCCGCCCCGGCCGCCAGAGCCGTTCGAGGTCGGTGGCGACGATCGTCGCCTCGCCGATCGCGATCGGCCGGGCCAGGCCGGAAGCGGCCCGACGGATGGTCAGGATCGGCTCGAAGGCCAGGGCGCCACCGGCGGGGTCCTGGGTGAGCACGAGGTCGCCGGCGCGAAGGTCGTCGACCGGTCGGAGTCCGGATCGGGTCCAGACCGGCGTCCCCTTCCCGAACGAGGCCAGCCGGGCCCGGGCGTCATTCGAGGCCGGTGGCTTCGTGTCGTCTTGGAGCATGTCCCGCGATCGGGGCGGGACGGACGAGCACATCTCGTCGATCTCGGCCGCCCATCTCCGCCAGGCGTCCGGCTTCGGCCCCCGGTCATCGCCCGCGGCGACCTTGAGCGCCATCGCGGCCCGGCCGTTGACACGGTCGACGTCGGCGTTGTATCGGGCCAGGCCGTCCACGTCGCGTTGGAGCTGGAGCCGCGACGCCTCGGCCTGGATCTGCGACTGCATCATCAACTGGCCAACCGGGATGTCGGACTGCACCGGGGTGTTGAAGGTCACGCCGGCGGCCGACCGGGTCGAGGATGACGAATGCTGGATCTTGCCGATCAGGTCCGAATTTGCATGCTGATTCTGGAGCGCCTGCCGGCCGATCTGCATCCCGCGCTCGCCCAGGCCAGCATGGGCCAGCACGGGGCCCAGGGTCGAAAGGTCGGGAGCCCCCTGGAAGAGAGGGTCGAGCGCGGCGGCCAGCGGCCGATCGGTATACCCGACGTTGCGATGGGCAACGACGAACCCATTGTCGTCCAGGCCCAGGACGTCGTCCGGCCGGAGCGGGGCCATCGACGGGGGCGCCGAGTAGAAGCGTCGGGTGTTGGCCCGTCTCCCCTGGACGTAAAGCTCGCCGGGGGACCCGGGCCCTCCGACCGGCTTGACCTCGTACGGGATCGAGTCGCGGAGCAGTCCGATCAGCCACCCGGCGCACTCGCGGGGGTCGCGACCGGCCAAGGTCTCGGCCGCCGACCGCCGGACGACCTCCGACGACCCGAACATCGCCAGCGACGCCAGCGCCCTCGACGCGGCCGGCGCGTCGACCTGGCCAAGGAGCCGGACGGCGAGGCCCTGGTCCTCCAGGCTCCCCGAGGCGAATACCTTCCAGATCGACGGGACGGCGCGAGGGTCGGTCAGGGCCCCGAGCGATGCCTCGGCCTCGGCGCGACGGGTCCGCTGGCCGAGCTGGGTTTTCCATCGGGCGAGCAAGGGGCGCCACTTCGCGTCGGCCTTGCGTCGGGCCTCGGCCTCGGTCTTCTCGGCGGCGAGCTGCTCGGCCGTCGCCCACCGGCCGACCTGCCTGCGGTAGCCCAGCTTCTTCCACGCCTCGTCCCGCGAGGGGTCGATCCGGACGACGGCCCGGAGGTGCGCCCTGACTTCCGCCGAGAGCCCCGACTCCTCGCACCACCCGGCCAGTTGCCAGTGGGCCTGCGCCGTGTCGGAGACCTGCTCGCGGCGGGATTCATATCGGCCCAGGGCCTCCGCCCGATCGACCCGGCTTTTCGCCCGATCGATCGCCCGGGCTGGCGAGAGCCACTCGCCCTCGTCCTTCACCATCCCGAGCAGCCCTCGGGCGATCGGATGATCCGGCTGCTCCCGGATGGCGGCTTCCAGGTGCTCGGCGCGGAGGCCATCGAGGCCACGAGCCTCGCACCAGAGGGCGAGCCGGACGTTCGCGTCGGGGTCGCGACCGGCCGCCGCTCGGGCCTCCCGGTAGGCCGGCAGGTCGTCGGGAGGGGCCGCCGGATCGCCCAGGCCGGCCACGAGCAAGGCATATCCGAGGATCAGCCCGTGGTGCATTGCCCGGTCCTTCCCCTCTCGGCCGTTCATCACCACCGCCGCTCGAATCCTATCGTCCATGCAAGCGCCGAGCAAGCAACAATTGGTGAACCTCGAAGATTGAGGGAAGCCGCGGCTCGGTTTGCGGGATAAATCCCCCGGGGCGGAGAAAAGGCCTTGTCCGGCCGGCCGGCGTCGGGCAGACTCGCCGGAGGCCCGTGTCGACCGGACGGGGCCGTTGCCGTCAAGCCGGTCACTGCCTTCTCATCAAGGAGCACCGAGGATGGGCGACAAGGCGCCGAAGGACATCAAGAAGAAGAAGAAGATCGCCGAGACGAAGAAGTCGGCCACGAGCAAGCCGGCCTCCTCGCCCACGAAGTCGGACAAGAAGTGAGGCGATGGTCGCGGCTGGAGGGATGCGGTCGGCCCCCTTTCCGACGGGCCGGCCGCCCTACCCGGCCGGGCGGCCCCGACCGGCCCGGATGGCCTCCGCGGCGACGCCGAGGCTCCGGGTGGTCAAGGCGACGGTGAAAGGGTGGACCGGCACGGCGTGCTGGGGGTCGGAGAGCTGCCAGGCCAGGGCGAGCGCGGGCCGGGCCAGCTCCGGATCCCCCGAGGCGTGCCAGAACGAGGCCATCCAGAGGAGCATCCGGCGGTAGTGCTCGAGGCGGCCGGCCAGCCGATGCTCGAACAGGTAGCGATACGCCCCCGCGTCGCGCCGGGGGTCGGGCGGGGCGTCGTCCGACCGGAGGGCGATCTCGCCGGCGAGTTCGACGGTCAGGTCGGAGACGTCGACCCAGTCGGGGCAGGCGTCGAGGATCGCCCGGGCGGGGCCGGCCATCGGGTCGAGGACGTCGGAGGCGAGGTCGTCGCCGCCGGACAGGCCGGCGAAGGGCCGGGGGCGGAATCCCGGGCCGGCGGTCCGCTCGATCCAGTAGCGGAGGACCGGGTTGGTCTCCGGCCCGCAGAGCATCAGGCTGCCGGCCAGAAGGCCCGAGGCCAGGCCGGGGGCGTCCTCGACCGAGTCGCGGTCGCGGCGGGCGGCGAGCTCCTCGAAGGTCGCCGACGCCTCGGCGGGATCGTCGGAGACGTGGCCGACGACATCCACGACCCCCCGCCAGACGTCGCAGAGGAACGACGCGACGACCCATCGGCCCCGGTCGCGCGAGGCCAGGACGATCGTCCCCCGGCCCTCGCCGTCGAGCGCGGTGGCCAGGTTGCCCACCGGCTCGGGGCGGGCCCGCGAGGGCCGGGCCAGGGCCCCGGCGATGACCGAATCGGCATCGAGGCCGAGCCGCCCCCGGGCGCGCTCCCGGACCTTCGGGTCGGGGTGGTCGTGCGCGATCTCGGCCCGGGCGGCGCGGTGCTCGGCGTCGTCCGGCCGGGCGTCCAGGGCGTCGAGCGCGGCGTCGCGGGTGGTCGGGTCGTGGGCGAACGCCAGGAGGCGGAGGAATGCGACCAGGCCCGGGCCCGTCGGGAAGTCGGCCAGGCCGGCGATGATCTCGGCCCGGACCTCCGGTTCGACGGCGCCGATCCCCTGGAGGGCGACCCAGGAACCTTCCGGCTCCTCTTCCAGTTGCCCGACGAGCGTCCCGAGGGCCCCGTCGTCATCCAGGGCCTCGTTCAGCTCCTCCCACCGGGCCGCCAGCTCGGGATGGCCCTCGATCAATCCCCCGTCCTCGACGAGCGCCAGGGCGTCCCAGGCGCGCTCCGGCGTCAGGTCGGGCTGATCTTCGAGGGCCCGGGCCAGCTCTTCGAGGAGTTCCGGCGTCCGGTACGCTTCCACCAGCCGGAGGATCGCCTCGCCCTCCGCCCCCCCGAGCCGGCGGAGCCGCGCCCGGACCGCCTCCCGGAGCCGGTCGACCGGGAACCGCTCGACGATCCGGGCGAGCTGGGCATCGCGCTGCTCGTCGGCCATCCCCCCGAGCGAGTCGAGCATCGCATCGGGAGATCCGGGCCCATCTCCGCCCGTCGGAGGTCCGTCCATGTCCGCTCCAGGATGGCCGAGGTCGATCCGTCGGAGGTCGATCCCCACCTTGACAAACCGGCCGCGGGGGTTCAAGGTCGATTCGAGCGATCCGAAAGACCGAGGTCTAGGAAGAGGATCGTTGTGAGCGAAATCATGTATCGAATGCCCCAAGCATGATAGGCCAAACTCATGGCTGCAAACTTACAACCAGATATCCTTGACCGGATGGTGAACGCAGTGGAGAAGGTTCGCCAACGCTTGCACCGAGCGATCAAGGCTTTGGAGTCCGCGGGCGTGCCCTATGCCGTCGTTGGCGGGAATGCCGTGGCGGCCTGGGTCGCCAAGGTTGACGAGTCCGCCGTCCGCAACACCCAAGATGTCGACATCCTCCTGCGCCGCACCGATCTCGAAGCCGCCTCCGCCGCGCTGTCTACCGCCGGCTTCCTGCCCGGGCACGTTAAAGGGATCGACCTCTATCTGGATGGGCCCGGGGCGAAGGCCCGCGATGCCATCCACGTCATTTTCGCCGGGGAGAAAGTTCGTCCCGAATACACTTCGACGGCCCCCGATATTTTCGAGTCGGAACCGGTCGGGTCGTTCCAGGTCCTGTCCTTGCCGGCCCTGGTCCGGATGAAATTGACGTCCTACCGGCTCAAGGATCGGGTCCACCTCCTCGACCTGATCGACGTCGGCCTCATCGATCAATCGACGGTCGGGACGCTGCCGGCCGACCTCGGCGGCAGGCTCCAGGAGTTGATCGACAACCCGGATTCGTGACCCTCAATCGCCCGGCTCCTCCCCGCCCGGGGGCTCCTTGAGCTTGGCGATCCCGGACCAGGACAGGTCGATCTCGCTTTCCAGGGTCGCCTGCTCGTAAAGCTCGGGGGCGACCTCGGCGAGGAACCGGCTGGGGCGGGTGATGAGGGTGGGGCCCCGGCCCCCTCGGGGGAGGGTCAGGGGATAGGTCAGATAGAGCTCGTCCATGGCCCGGGTGACGGCGACGTAGAAGACCCGGCGCTCCTCCTCCTCGCCGCCGGGCTCGCCGAGGGCCCGGGCGCCGGGGAAGCCGTCCTCGATCAGCCGGGGGACGAAGACGCGCGACCATTCGAGGCCCTTGGCCTGGTGGATCGTGCTGAGGACGAGGTGATCGGTCGGCTCCTCGGACCCGAGGCTGTCGACGCCGTAGACGTCGCCGGCGAGCATCAGGTCGGAGATCAGGCGGTCCAGGGCGTCGTAGCGCGAGGCCAGGACGGCGAGCTGCTCGATGTCGGCGATCCGGTTGTCGGGCCGCTCGTACCGGGCCCGGACGGTGTCGGGGTATCCCCCCTGGAGGATGGCCCCGATCGCGGCCGAGGGGTTGGTCTCGGGCCCGGCCGCCTGGACCTTCCGGAGGTCGGCGACGAACCCGGCGAAGAAGCCCTTGCTCTTGGCGGGCACCAGCGCCATCGACCCGGCCGTGGCCAGCGCGGCGATCGGGTCGGCGGCCTCGATCAGCCGGGCGCAGAGGGCCGACGCCTTCGCCGGGCCGATCCCGGGCAGGAGCAGCAGGAGCCGGCGCCAGGCGGGCTCGTCCCGGGCGTTGACCAGGATCCGGCAATAGGCCAGGACGTCCTTGATGTGGGCCTGTTCGAAGAACCGGAGGCCGCTGCGGACCGTGTACGGGACCCCCCGGGCCACCAGCTCGGCCTGGAGCAGGATGCTGTCGTGGTGGTTCCGGTAGAGCACCGCCATCCGGCCGAGCGCCAGCCCCTGCTCGCGGAGTTCGAGGATCTGCTGGCAGAGGAAGTCGGCCTCCTCGTGGGCGTCGGCCGCCGGGACCACCAGCGGGAGGACCCCCTTCGGCCGCGCCGAGACGAGGGCCTTGGGGAACCCCGTGGCGTTCCGGGCGATCGAGGCATTGGTGAAGGCGACGATCTCGGGCGTCGACCGATAATTGGTCTCCAGTCGGAAGATCGCCGTCCCGGGGTTCCGCTCGGGGAACTTGAGGATGTTGTCGTAGTTGGCGCCGCGGAACCGGTAGATCGACTGGGCGTCGTCGCCGACGGCGGTCAGGTTGCCGGCGCCCTCGCGGGCGAGGGTCTCGATCAGGTCGGCCTGGAGGGTGTTGGTATCCTGCATCTCGTCGATCAGGAGATGGCGGAAGGCCCGGGCCTGCGCGGCCCGGTGGTCGGGGAACTCGTGGAGGAGCCGGGCCCACTGGCCGAGGAGGTCGTCGTAGTCCATGCAGTTGGCCGCCTGCTTCCGCCGGGCATAGGCCTCCGAGGCGGCTTCCAGGTGGGGGATCCACTCGGCCCAGTCGGGGTCGCGGTCGAGGATGACCTCGCGGAGCGGCCTCCGGACGTTGAAGGCGAAGCTCAGGGCGCGCTGGACCGCCGCCGGCTTGGGCGCCATCTTGCCGGTCCCGATCAGGCCGGTATCCTCCATCGCCAGCCGGACCAGGTCGAGCTGGTCCTCGCCGTCGAGGATCGTGAAGTTCGGCCCGAACCCGAGGACCTGGGCCGACCGGCGGAGCAGCCGGTTGCCGACATGATGGAACGTCCCGGCCCAGACCTTGGCCGCGGTGGGGCCGATCAGGGCCTCGAGCCGGCCGACCATCTCCCGGGCGGCCCGACGGGTGAAGGTCACCAGCAGGATCGAATCGGCCGGGATCCCCCGGGCGATCAGGTAGGCCACCCGATAGGTGATCACCCGGGTCTTGCCCGAGCCCGGCCCGGCCAGGATCAGGTTGTACCCGTCGGGCGCCGTGGCCGCCTCGTGCTGCGCCCGGTTCAGGTCCGCCGCGAAATGCGCGGCGAGCCGTTCGTCGACCGCCTTCTGGAGCCGGATCTTGCGCATGGCTCGGGCTCGCTCGTCGACGGGTCGGAACCTTGGCTTCCCTCGGCCGGGGAATCCCATTATAGTCGTCCCGGACCGTCGAACGACCCGGGACCGCATTTCCCCGGGCCCTCGTCAACGACCAGGGAGGGTCGTACAATGTCGATCATGGAGCAAGGGCTCACCACCAACATCATCCGCGAGCCGTCGGTCCGGCTCGTCGGACGGCTGACGATCGACGAGGGCGAGCTCGCCGGCTTCCTCGAAGACGAGGGCGTCGAGTCGTGGAAGACCGACACCGACCTGGCCGCGCAGAAGCTGGTCGAGGTCGCCGGTCGACTCTGCTACAAGAGCTACGCCAAACCGCGCCCCGGCGGCAACGCGGCCTATATCGGCCACGTCCTGGAGGTCGGCCACGGCTCGGTGATCGAGCATGCGGTATATAACTTCATCATCACCGGCGTGAGCCGCTCGTTCACGCATGAGCTGGTCCGGCACCGCGCCGGCTGGGCGTACAGCCAGCGGTCGCAACGATTCGTCGACGAGAAGGATTGCTCGTTCGTCGAGCCCGACCCGATCGCCGAGGACCCGGAACTGCACCGGATCTGGCTGGAGGCCGTCGAGGCGTCGCACCAGGCCTACGCCCGGCTGGCCGAGGGGCTGGTCGCCCGGTTCTCCGACGTCGATGACCGGACCCTCCGCCGGAAGAAGGCCCGGGAGGCCGCCCGGAGCGTCCTGCCCAACGCCACCGAGACCCAGATCTTCGTGACCGCCAACGCCCGGGCCCTCCGCCATTTCATCGAGGCCCGCGCCGACGCCTTCGCCGACGCCGAGATCCGCAAGGTGGCCGTCGCGATGCTCAAGATCCTCCAGGTCGAGAGCCCGAACCTTTTCGGGGATTATTCCCTGGTCGACCTCCCCGGAGGGGGCCAGGCGGCGAGCACTCCCCATCGCAAGGTCTGACGGCGCGGGCTGATTTAGAGGCTGCGGAAGAACGCGACGGATCGCGGTTCCAGGACATCCGGGTCCCACCGACGGGCCTCGGCCAGGGCCCGGCGGCGGTGCTCCTCATCAAGCGCCGGGTCATCCCAGAGGCGGATGATGGCCTCGACCCAGGGCCCGACCTCCGCGGCCGTGGGGAGCATTCGGGTGGCGGGCGTGATCCGATCGGGCAGCGGGAGGACGATCCCCGACCCTCCCAGGGTCTCGGGGAGGGCGCCCCGATCGGAGGCGATGACCGGGATGCCGTTGATCATCGCTTCGATGGCCACCAGCCCCTGGCTCTCCATCCCGACCGAGGGCATCAGGCAAATCCGGGACTCGCCCCAGAATTGGCGGGGGTCGGGGGTGTGATTGATGAAGTGGACGGTGCCGTGACGCCTCAGGTCGAGGCCGCAGGCGGCGATGGTGGCCTCGGTCCCCCTCCCCTCGACCAGTAGGAACCGGATGTCGGGCCGGGACCGCCCCAGCTCGTCGGCGATCCGGGCGAAGGCGTAGGCCCCCTTCTCGATCGAGGGGGTGACGAAGGTCACGTAGCCCTGGCCCGACCGCCCGCACCGGACCCGGTCGAAGTCGACGAGGTTGGACAGGACCCGACAATCCAGGCCCAGCGACCGGCGATAATGCTCGGCGGAGAACCGCGAGGGGACGACCACCGCGTCGACGTCCGCGAACGGCGAGCGATCGAGGTAGGCGAGGTTGTGCAGCCAGAAGGCGGTGGCGGCCCCCCGGGCGCGGGCCCTGGCGAAGACCTCGGCGATCATTCGGCTGCCGCCGTAGCCGACCACGACGTCGGGGTGGGCCCGCGCCGCGATGGCCTCGAAGAGGCGGACGAATCCGGCGTGCTCGACCGGGCCGGGGTCGTGGCGTCGGGTCGGTTGGCCGGCGTGGATCGTGATCGAGACGCCGTTGTGGGTCGTCCGGTAGTGGGGCGGGATGTCGTCGCGGACCCCCCGGGCGTCGGCCGTCCAGGTCCCGCCGATCACCGGCCGATCGAGGCCCCGGGCGGCGAGCCAGGCGTCGGGGTCGGCCGCCTCGTCGAGTTCGAGGACCGAGCCGGTGAGCGCCTCGACCACGAAGCCGTGCCGGGCCAGCGCCTCCATCTGGGCCCGGCTGGCGATGGCGGCCCCGTTGGAGTCGTCCAGGTAGCAGACGTGATTGACGAAGAGGATCCGTCGGCCTCGGCCGTCTTCAGGCATCGGGTCACCAGGGGACCGGGAAGGCGAAGCGGTGGCCGACCTCGCCGAGGTACTGGGGCCATTGCGGGGGGACCGGCCCGACCCGGGCCCGGATCGTGTGCAGGTCGGCGAAGCCGAACACCCGGTCGTCCTCGGCGGTCACCTGATCGACGCGGTCGAAGTCGTGCGCGAACGGGGCCTCGCCCAGGAAGTCGTAGGCGGCGCGGAGGGTGGGGCCCGGCGATCGGGTCAGGTCCTCGAAGCGGACGAAGTGGATCCGGTCGGCGAACCCGCGATGGAGGGCATCCCGGATCCGGCCGAGGGCGAGGCCGACCGGCTGGTCGCGGCGCATCCAGACGTCGCACCGCCCCTCGACGGTCTGGAAGTCCATGTAATGGTTGGCCTCCTGCGCCACCTGCCCGGTGGCGGCCGACCCGCGCCAGAGGCGTTCGAAGCTGGCCAGGACGTCGCGGAGGTCGCGGACCGGGACCAGGACCTTGGCGGGCCGACCGAGCAGGACCTCGGCCAGTTCGAGGTGGGCCAGCCAGCTCCGCGACTTGTCGAGGACGACGGGCCGTCCCCGCTCGTCGTGATAGGACCGGAGGATCCCCCGGAGGACGCGGAGCTTGTCGGCCTCGGCCTCGGCGCGATCGGTTGCGGCGCGGAACTCGACGATCTTGTCCCAACCGTTGCGGACCATGAAGAGGATTTCGAGGATGCCGCTGGTGGCGGTGGCGTGGAAGCGGGGGTTCTGGGCCAGGAGGTTGGCCAGTAGGGTCGAGCCGCTGCGCGGCAGTCCGGAGATGAAGTGGATGGCTTGATTCATCAGCGGTATAACAGTTTAACAATTTATTAAATATGATGAAATCGGCGTCTTTTTTTCGGGTGATTTGCATGGGTCCGTGCCGATGCGGTGACCCGGGGCATCTCCCGAATCATTCCGACTTCCTGAACGGCCCAGGAGCCCATCGAATTTTGGGGACAAATGCTCACTTGCGCGTATACCCCAATCGGACTTCCTGCTTCGAGCTTTCGAGGATCTTGCCGGCCACCTTGACCTTGAGGGGGGCCGAACGGATCACCCGCTGGACTTTGGGGTCGCGGTTGCTGCTCGACCAGTTAGGGACCGCGACGGCGATCGAATAGGGCCCGGGCGCGGTCAAGTCCGAGACCAAATTGACGACGAAATCCTCCCGCTGAAATTGGCCCGGGTCGAGATGAACGTTTTCCTTAATGTTCCATCCCGGAATACGCTCGACCCTTTCATAGTGGTAGGCGGTCCTGCGTGCGGGCTGGGGGATCGTTGGTCCGAGATCATGAGCCAGGAAATCGAGGTTAGTGTAGGATTCCACATGAGTCTGTAGATAAATAGTTTGTTCGCTCGTGTTCGTGATCGTGACGGTGGCCACGATTGGCTCCAGGGGCCGATAATCCTGCTTGGGCAAGGACAATTCGACGACCAAGGGCGGGGCCTCCTCGCCCTGGACCGGGCCATCTTCTCGGGCCAGCACGAGGCGATTGATCGGTGCCGGAGCGCAGAAGGCCAGGCAGCATGAGAGGAGGAGACCGTAAACGACGACCTTTCTTGCGGTCTTCCGAAGCGCCATCGGGATCATCCTCCCTGAGGTTTTGGGATGTGAAAACACCTGTCGATGGGTCCACGGATCTCAATCCCGTGGGAATGATGAGCGGACCTCCCGCGATTGCGCGGCTAAGAAACTACCTCGGTAAATTTCAGCAAGGGCCCCCGATCATGGGTTAGTGAGGATTGGTAGCCGTTCACGGCCTGGATTGCTTGCTCAAGGCCGGTTGATTATAACGGCCGCATGGACCGGCTGACCTCGATCCCCCAACACATCTGGGACAGCTTCTCGGACGAGGCCCGCGTCCTCGTG
>JAABUK010000484.1_pt1 | contig 82581 bp, 26 predicted proteins | sample 5559141 | NCBI WGS metagenome assembly JAABUK01 (sample SAMN10711869, study PRJNA513367) | rock metagenome | isolation source: Antarctica rocks | place: Antarctica: Victoria Land, Pudding Butte nord | collected 2016-01-03
TATAGTATTTATATATTTATTTAAATAATTATAAATATATATATATTTAGAGTTATTTTAATAATTTTATTCTAATTTATATATTTATAGATATTAAAATATAATTTTCCGTAAATATATTAAGATAAAATATATATATTGAAATAACTCTAATTATATTTATATTATAATATTTTTATAATGAATTATTAATAAATAATTTTTAGTTAAACGATTATTAATAAATATAAATAGGATTATTTAAATATATATAATAAATTTTTATTATAAAGTCTTTGGATATATTTTTTCTATAGTTACGATTTAGTATAAAGATTATACGGCTTAGAATAGATTCGATATAGAAGTTTAATTAATTATATTAACTAGTACGAGAAGTAATAATCCTATAAATACCCGTATAGGGCTTATACTCTACTATACCGATCTTTACTACCCCCCGTTATCCTACTACGCTTAATTCGTATAGATATAATCCGTTACCGCTTAATATAGAGTCTTAAGATTATAGTACGCGGCCGTAATCTTTTTATATAGATCGTATACCTCGAGATCTTAAACCGTACGCCTTAATACCTTAATCTACGTAGACTTCGGATTAATTATATTAATTAATACGACTCCGTACTATAATATATACTTCTTTATTAAAAGGGTCTACTACTTTATACTTTTTTATTTCTTTAACCTCCTCTATATAATATTAATAAGGTTATTATATTAAATTATATAATACGAACTAAGAATAAACGAGTACTTTAACCCGTTACTAGAGTATATATAATTAATATATACTTCGTTGCGGTATCCGGATAGAGTTTTATAGGACTATATAGTCCCGTTCTCTTTCGTATAATAGGCGTAACGGTCGTTATTTAATATAATACCTAAGGCCGCTAGCGTAGAGCTAGCGGCTTAGTAATAGTATAAAAGACGTAAAGTAGTTACGGGGTTCATTACTAGGTAGTTCTTAAATCCTAGATTTAGTAGTAGAACTAATCTTTAAGGATTCTAATAAAACGGGGGAACGCTAACTCGATATAAGATTACTAAGAGTTAGAACCCCGCGATACTAAGGTTAGAACCCTGTATCGATAAATAATAATATTATAAAGGTAGCGGGGCGTAGGCGTATATAATATACTAGCGCCTTTAGCGGGGCGTAGGCGTATATAATATACTATTATTTTATAATTACCTCCCTCTTTAAGCCCTAGTCCCTAGGTACCTAAATACTTTAATTAAAAGATATTTATTAAAAAACTTTTAAACCCCTAAAGGGAAATAAGAGAAAAGAGTTATTTAATATAACGGCGTTACCGTAGCGGTAACCTAAGTATAAGACTACGCACTTAATCCTATAGTACGTATAGTACTAGTTACGGAATAATACTTAACTAAATAGTCGAAGCTTATTAAAAAACCTTTAACCCTATAAGGGGATAAGGAAAAAGAGTCTTCTAATTTATACTATCGGTCCTATAACGTTAATATTTAATACTAGTCGCGGATCGATATAAAACCATTTCCTATAGTACTATTATATAGTACTAGTAATGGAAGAGTAATACTACTAAACTACCCTTACTATATAGTAGTATTAGTAGTAAATAAATAGTATATTTATAAAGCTGTCCCTACAGCGTTAATATATAGTAATAGTAGTTGAGTAAATAATGTTTCTTTCGTCCCTATAGTACTATTATATATAATAGTAACGGAGCGAAATTATATACGCTATCGTTCCTATAGCGCTTATAGTATTTATAGTAAATATAATATATTAGATTATTCCTATAGTACCTATAATACTAGTAACGGAATAACGGTGGCCACCCTTACTATATACTCTTACTATACTATAAAAATACTAGTAGTAAAGTATTATACATAAACGGTATAGCCCTAATATTATACCCGGAGATTAGTAATAATATAAATATTATAGTAACGGTAGTAACTATTAATAAGAGTAAAGTAGCGGAGCGGAGGCGCGTATCGACGTATAGTAATATTAAGGTATTTAGCGCGACGGTCTATTATATAAATAAACTCGCCCGCCTATTACTTTCTCTCTTCGTAACTCCTCTAGCCTCTCTCGTATATTATTATTCTAGCTCTATAATAGCGTTCTAGTATCGTAACTAATATATAGATAATACTCTCGTTATATATAACTTTCTTTTAACTCTATAAATAGCTCCTATTTACCGATAGTATTAGTTTATTTATATTAATTTATTTTAGATATAAATATACTAGTAAATATAACTAGTCCGTTATTAGCGCGGCTGCGCGATATTAACTATAATAATAGTTTATTATACTTCGTCGCTCCCTTACCGGGTCTACTTCTATAATTTTAACGATAATTATATTTAAGGTACGTCCCCTCCTTATATACTTTATTATATTAATCGCTACGGAATTAATTATTATATAAAAGTAAATTATAACCGTAAGCTCTAAGACGGTGTATATTAATAATAATAAATCCTTAAGCCTTTCTAAAGGAAGGTAAAGAGGTTTATATATTAATACACCCGTATTAATAATAAGACTCTTAAAGAAGAATATAAACGTAAATTAATAAATAAAGAAATTACCTAATAGCGTAAAATATACGGTAAAACGATAATAACTAGTAGGTAAGCTCCTATTATAATCGCTAACCTATAGAATTAATTAACGGCGGCGAATTAATATATTAAGGAATTAAAGGCGATAAATAAAGTTCTCGAAAAAGAGGCCGAGAGTTTCCGTTAGTATAAACGGGATTTAAAGAGTCCCGAGGAAGATAATATTCTTAAGGATTATACTAGGGAGACTACGTCTTCTTCTAGTAATTCCGATAATAACTAAATCTTTCGTATAATATAGTAACGATATCGAATTCTTTTTTTCTTAAATCGGCGCTAGTTAAGTTTACCTAAATATATTATTTAATAGTATATTCTAGGCGTTTATATAGACTATATTTAAAGTAAAAATATTTTTATAAATACGATATCTTATCGCTATCGTATATAAATAGTTTAATAGTAAATTAAATTTAATTATACCTTAAAACCGTATAATAAGGTTATAAATATAGAGGAGAATATCCGTTATATAAATATTAATATAAAAGTAGTAATATTTACTTTTAACGTCGGCTCTATTTACTCCGCCTTATTATTTTATACGGCTAGGTAACCTCTTTAATTATATTTATATATTTATATTTACTACCCGCCTATTTAAAGGTTTTAATTAGTTTATTAATACTAGTAAACTCTTCGTCTAATAACTATTAATTATATTCTTCGCCCTAACTAGTTTATTTAACTTTATACTAGATACTTTCCTTATTCTTAATCTTATTAATTACCTCTTCTACCTCCTATAACTTATTATTATTAATAAATTCGGGGGTTTATATAAAAGATTCCGCCGTATTAACGTAGTCGCGAAGATAATATAACTTAAGTAATAATATATAAAAGGTATTATAGATTCTATATATAGAAAGTAGTAGTAGGCGGTAAATTTATACTCCTATTTTATTAATAATCTTAAAGGGCCCTATAAACTTATAGGATAATTTCTTACTTAGGCGCTTTTATTTTAGGTTCTTTATTATTAATATAATTAAATCGCTAACTTTATAACTTTATAGTTTATACGTTTTATTATATTATTTAACTTAATATTCGGTAACGCTTTAAAGGCGCTTTATAACTTTATTCTTTAGAGTTTATAATTATTATACCCTATTATTTATAACTAGTACCCTTTCTTCCTTAGAGTCGTCCTCGACCTCTTAACGAATTTTAGGATAATAACCGTATATACGGAAAAACGACGTCGTTCCGACGGCGGCGCTCTAATTATTATTTATTAAGAATTCTACTATAAATAGTAATCCAGCCTAATTAATTTATTTATTATTAATAAATATACGTAAATAATACTCTAGTACCTAATTTTGGCGCTTTATCTACCTATTTATTTAGGGGTAAAAGGTAGTATTTAGGCGTCGTTTAATTTTTAAATAAAAATATATAGCCGACTAGAAGGCGCTCGTAAAAATAAAGTCTTTATCGCTAACGATACTATTAGGTATATTATAGCGGTAAATAATTTTAGAATAAAATACTTCCGCTAGTTAAGCGGTATCGATTTTAATAGTTATAGGTATATACCTAATTATTTTTATAAATCGATCTACTACGATAAAGATAGCGTTATAAACAATATCTCTATATTTACTAGGCGGTAAACTAGTTATAAAATCTATAGAAATTTCTTTCTATAATTAAATAGTAATAAGAAACGAATTTAATTTATTATATAAACGATATCGCGGCGCCTTCGTCCGCTAATATATATCGTAAGTTTTAGTATAATCCGTAATTTACTTTAGGCTACCCTCTTAGAAAAATTTTCGGGTAAATAATTTATATAACTTCGTAGCGCTAAAGTAGCCTATTAGAGGATTATTATAATACCTTTTAATAAACTCTTCCTTTAGAGCTTTATCCCTTAATATATAAAGGCGACTATTATATCTTAATAATTTCTCGGAGTTTATAACCTATACCTTATTCTTTATACGACGGCGGTTCTTTAATATATTCGCTCTAGTTTAAAAAGAGTTTACCTAATTATTATAAATTTATAATTCCCGAATTAACGTTTTAATAGGCCTTTTAGGATTATCGTATATAATTTTAAATACTACTATAACGTCCCGCTTTAGAATTACTATTTTTAACCCTATAATTTAAAAAGTAGAGGTTATAACTACTCTTACTTTCTTATTTCTTTCCGATAATTAACCGCTAGTCTAAAGAGTAAGTTTATTCTAAAGCGTTAGTAATAATTTAATATTTAACGGCGATACTCCCTTATAATTAAGACACCGCGACGGTATATCGGTAGGATTTAATTTTCTAGCCCGATAAAAGATCTTAAAGTTATAAATAGTTAACCTAAATACCTAACGGGCCTACTTAAAATTTAGCTCCTTCTACTTTATAAAACCCTTTAAATTATTATAATTAATCTAGACTTTAATATAATAGGAGCTACCTTCTAGGTAGTATCGCTATTATTTTATTACTATTATAATAACGAGTAATTCTTAATTATAGGTTTTATAGTTCTATTCTAGGGGATTTAATTTCCGCGACTAGAATATTATAAGGCGTTAATAATTATTTTTATCTTATTATAATAATATAGAGTTAAGGTTAAAGTTAGAAGTATCCGTCTTTATACGTAATTACTTAATTAAATTATAATAATATAGAAAAGGCGCGTTTATAAATATATCTCGTAAGATTTAAAACGCTTCCGTAACGCCGTTTATTTATTTAAACGGACCTATTTTCTTACTTACTTTACTACCCTTAAATAGGCTAGTAAACGGCGTAGTTATATTAGAATAACTATAAATAAACCGCCTATAGAAGTTAGCGAAGCCTAAAAGGACTTATACCTCCCGATAAGTTTTCGGTTAAAACTATTCCTTAATAATCCTAACGCGTTCCGGGTCTATAGTTATTTTATTAATAGATATAATAAAACCTAAAAACTCGACCGTTTCGGTATTAAATTAATACTTCTTAAGGTTAATAAATAGTTAGAACTAACGTAATCGTTTAAGTATTTACTTAATATATCGTTAATACTCCGCCGGATTAATACTATAAATTAGGATATTATCTAGATATACTATATATATTATATCTATTAAACCTATAAACGTACGGTTAATATAAATTTAAAACGTCGCCGGTATATTAACGAGCCTAAAAGGTATAACTAAATATTCGAAGTAACTATAGCGAGTTCGGAAAATAATTTTCTATTTATCGCTTTCCTTAATCCGGATCCTATAATAAATATCCTTAAGATCTAACTTCGTAAAGATTTTAGAACCGTATAAACGGTTTAATATCTCGGTAATTAAGGGTAATAAATATTGATTCTTAATAGTTACTATATTTAAGCCCCGATAATTAACGTAAAGACGTAGCCTATTATTCTTTTTAGATATAAAAAGAATCGGTACTCCGGTTAAAGAGGTTAAATAACGGATTTAACCTTTATAGAGTAAGGATTTTAAATAACGCCGAAGCTCCGATAATTTAATTTAAAATAAATTATAAAGAGGTTTATAAGGCGGTTCCTTATTAACTTTTATTTTAATAATATAATCCCCTTATTTAAAAATAGGTAGGGTACTCGTTTTCTCGTTAGAAAAAACGTTATAAAACGTTATAAATTCTTTAAAAATCTTTAGATTAGGAAGTTCTTTTTATTCGCCTCGCGATACCGTAGTATATACGACCGCGAATATATTCGGTTCGTTTTTAAAATTACTAGTAAACTTAACCGGTTCCTTAATTTATAAATTACTAGAATTAACTTTAAACCGCTATTAGTCCGCCTTAGGATTAATTAATATCTTTAATTAATATAACCTAGGTATACCTAGAATAACGTCTAAATCTTTAAAATCTATAGTGTAGAATAGAGTACTATATTTACGCCCTTAACCTTAATTATCGACTATCTAATAGTCTAATTAATACGCGCTATAATAATATATACTTTACTCGTTAATTACTTTAGCTAGTAGTAAAGTAGCGTTATAAAGTTTTAAATCATTTTTAACGACGAACCGCTATAAGATTAAATTAATCTACGCTCCCGAGTTAATTAAGGTAATAAGTTATTTAATTTTATCTTAAAGAGTAATCTAACCTTTAAAAAGAATAGAAGAGTATACCTCTATTAATCGTTTTTCTTATTCTTCTTCCGAGGCGTAAATTAAACTTAATTATTTTTTATTAATACCGCGCCGACGTATATAACTAATTTATTTATATCGGGATATTTAGGTTTAATATAGCCTTCCGTTTTATAATAATAATAGATAATCTTATCGTACGAAGAATTAACGGTATTAATTTTACGTTTATTACCCTTCTCCTTTAAATATACCTATTTAATATTATCGCCGGCGTTAAACTTAATAATTCGGTTTATTATAGGTTTTCCTTTATTAAGGTTCTTTGGTTAAGAACCCGAATTAGAATTAAAGTTACTTATTAATCGTATACGCTCTAAATTCTTTTCTTATATAATAACCTAGGTAAGAATTTCTTCCCTTTAAATAAATATATTACTAGTATTAAAAATCTTATTCTTAAATTTAGACTTAAACTTAGTTAAGAAGAAATTTACTTTATACTCCTTTAAAAACGGGGGTAACTAAGCCTTTATTTCTTTAAAATAAGTTTTAAATAACGATACCTTTTAATAAGGCTATTATTTAGCTTCCTCCTACTTCTTATAAACGAGGAGACGGCGGTTAATTAAATCCGTTATTAAATTAAAAAGAAACTTTTTAAAAAAGCTAAACGTAATATTAACTAAATTATATAAATCGTAGTATTTATACTACTACGTTAAAGAGTTACCTTCTAACGAGTTTATATAGTATATAATCCTTAAATAATCGGTAGTAAAATACTTAAGATTAATTAAAAATTTAACGTTTACGTCGCGGAACTAGTATAAATATTTACCTTCGCTCGTACCTTTATAAGAATATATTTTATTAAGGCGTAATATTTTCGCCTTAATAAGGATACCCTTATTAAACGTAATTAAATTTATTATTATTCTACCGGTAGGCGTAATAATTAAGGGACCTCTACTATAAATAATAGATTCCGTTAATACTCTATTAACGGGTGTAGAAATAATAGGATTACGTAGCCTTTAATTTTAAACTTATAATACCTCTAATTTTTATTATTATTTAAGGCGACGGTTTTCTTCCTTAATAACTTTAAGCTATATATTTAAGGTCTCTTCGGGGGTAGTAATACTTTCGAATTCGCTACCGTCTTTACGACGGGGGTCGTCGGAGGGGGTTTAATCGATATTATCGTCGCTAAATTCTTTTAGACGTCCCGAGGTTAAACCCGATATTATAATAATAATAGGCCTTTTCTTTAAAAAGGTTTAAGAGATTAAAACTATAATACCTAAGGCCGTTAATATAGAGCTAGCGGTTTAATAATAATATAAAAGACGTAAAATAGTTACGGGGTTTATTATTAGGTAGTTCTTAAATCCTAGATTTAATAGTAGAACTAATCTCTAAGGATTCTAATAAAACGGGGGAACGTTAACTCGATATAAAATTATTAAGAGTTAGAACCCCGCGATATTAAGGCTAGAACCCTGTATCGATAAATAATAATATTATAAAAGTAGCGGGGCGTAGGCGTATATAATATATTAACGCCTTTAGCGGGGCGTAGGCGTATATAACGTACTACCACTTTATATTTAAGTATATAATATTTATACGGGACTATAAAAGAACGCCCTCGATATTAAATAGACACGTAAAATTCTATATAAATTAATATAGTTTTATCCCGAATCTATATAGTATAATAATATAATATATACGACGGTCCTACCCTCCCGTAAGCCGATATTACGGATAACCTCTATATATATAAGGGTACGATATTATACGGGAGTATACGGATCGAGTAATTTTTCTTTAGCCTTTAATACGTTTTAATCCTTAACTTTATTATTCGGTAGCGTCTTACACTTTAGATACTTTAAGTTATATAAATCTATACTAAATTCGTCCTTATCTTCGGTATCGCCTACGGATATTATATTTATTATTATAGGCTAGGTACGAATAGGTATAAAATATATATAAATTAATATAGATTAATAGAGAATAAAATTAAAGTAAGTATCTATTTATATAGGACCGTACGGTTAATTAAAGTTTAATATAGATAAGGATTTATCTATAACGAATAAGGAGGGGCTTTATAGATAAAGTATAAATTAATACGGAAAATTCTATACGGGTTTTATATATATATACCCTAAAAGTAGTATAGGTTGGAAGGTTTTTTTAAGGGGATTATAAATTATATAGATATTTATTCGGGGTCCTTTTATTTACTTTTTACTATATAATCCCGCGTATTTACTTCGTAAAACGTATATATCGTTACCGATATTTAGTGATCTTAGTGGACTTATAAAGTCTAATATCACGTAACCTAGATCGTACTACGCTGTACACTACCTGTACCTGTTCCTACCGCCCCCGTAATCTCCTTGCGGAGATGGCGACCCTCTAGTATCTTTGTGGCGGATCTACGCTAGCCACGTTAAGAAAATTATCATGAAACACAGTCGAAGGCACTTTGGATGAGCCATCTGTCACTGGATCATGCTCGCACGTCAGGAAAAAGGTTCTAAGTATATTGCAGCAACAAGGTAATTGACCATATATTGCAAGCTTTTCGTTATAGCTTTACATAGACCCTCTGTCTAATTCTCAAACTTGAGGCCTGCCTCTTGTCGTACGGCACCGTAGATACCGGCAATATCACCTTTGGAGCCCATATGTTTCTGAACTGCAGCTAAATGGGCATCGGCCACCTCCACGTCCTTCATCTTGGTGCCCGCTGCTACTGCAAGATTCAAAGCATGTTTGGCATCCTTCCGTGCCAGGTCTACACCGAATAATGGCTCATCCCTTCTGTAATAATCGCCCCCAATTAGTCTTCCGGAATATGCCGTATAGGGACCTGGGAACATGGTCTCAATGAATTGGTGCATGTTGTCATTTCCCAGGCCGCTCTTCTCGGCAAGTGCGTGGCCTTCTGACAGGGTTTCCACCATATTAAGGATGAACGTATTGCCAATAATCTTCAGCAGTGTGGCTTTGCCTTGCGGTTGATCACTGAAGTCGAGGTTTGCTCGGCCCATAACCCCCTTGCAGTATGGCTTGACTTTCTCGACTGCAGATGCAGGACCAGCGAGGACGCACACAAGCTGTCCATTATCTGCCATCGCAGGTGCACCAAATACCGGGCACGCTACCATCTCGGCCCCTTGTCCCTGAATACTCTTCGCCAGCATATTCGTTGTGTCTGGATGGATGGTGGAACAGTCGACAAAGAGTTTGCCCTTGACGTCGCCCCTCACGGCAGCATAGATTGTGTCTATGATAGCAGCATCATCTCCTAAACATGTAAAGATAATGTCTGCTTTGGATACAGCTTCGTCGAGGCTTGGGGCAACGGTTGATTTGCCTGAGGGAAGCTTCGCGTTAAGATCGGTGGCCCGCTTCTGTGTGCGGTTGAAGATTATAAGTGGCTTATCGAGATCGCCCTTTTCAACGAGATTCTTGCACATGCCCTATGCGAATGGTCAGATGTAATTTCATGGAAGATTTGGAGGAAAAGTTACTCGTCCCATGTTACCAAGACCTATCCAAGCGAGTTGAGATGCCATGTTGAGCGGTCGATTCTGTAGAAAACTCAAAGGATTTCAGTTAGGGTACTCGTAATGCACAGTCGGAGGTAGAGAGGACGATCATTATTTGGAGCCATAAGAATGTATAGACATGACGTGTCCATAGGCCGGTATTTCCGACGCTCGTACTTGCCGCGATCCATTCGCATGCGGCTGATTAGTCAGTGTTTGCGAATCCCATGGTGAAGCAAGTAATCAGTCCCGAGATTCAGGACGAGACTGAAGAGAGAACAATGTAGCCCTGACGGCCCGAGGACAGTAATTCCGGCCACGCAAAAAGCATGATCCACACCAAAAGTAATACTTTCAATAATTCCTTCTTCATCACACGGTGAGAATTAAAGCATAAGATTCAAGAAAATTATTATCTTTACGCTCTAATCAAAGTCGGTGAATTTTCTCGGAATTTCCCATATGATTTGGCGTGGCCGGAGGTAGTAGATTTTGCGTTAGTGGAAGCCGCCCTCGGCACCACCCAAAACAAGCTCCGTCTTTAAGCTTCTATTGCCAATCTCTTGGCTCGCCCCGGATTTTCGTTGTTTCCTTTTCTGAGTCAGCCCACTTACTTGTACCATAAAGTACTCACAACTTTTCATCTGCGCCAATTTGCTCCCTATGTATCACACTCATTCCTATTTTGCTTCAGATTATCCTATAAAGGATGAAACATGAGACTTCGTCTTCGGGGCTTGCAAATAAGCCATAAATCACTCCATCATAAAGTCGGTTTCCTTTTTTTCAACATGCCTTGAGTCGTGACAGTACACCTTGGACGCCTATGCTAATCACTGTCTACAGAGTATAACTAAATCACGATCTATACAAAATGTGCTTCTTCCACAACGTCAATTGACATCTAGATCTGGTCCGAAAGATTCCCCAAGTGGACTGGAGGCTGCCGATGCAAATTATACGACGCATTTGACGGAGGAAGCAAGCAAACGTAAACACGGAGATTCGATAGACCAGGTTTTTCTCTCTCGTACTATTATCGTTTTGTCTTACTAACCTACCTTTAGGATCTGTTTCTCAATGTGCTTGAGTCCCAGGCCACTAAACGTGAAGCAAAAGTCTACCTTTCGCAATTCGGGACTAGAAAGGCATCTTACAGCTCAGGTACCCCCTCTGCAATCAACAAGGAGGTGGGAGTGAATCTAGGGAGTTTATACCGGCCAATCAGAGCTGTCGGCGAGAAACCGATCTTCTCCCATACGCCAGCTCAACCCAGTTCTACGGACAGACCTGTCGAAGCGCTCCATGTCGCGCTTGTCAAGATTCGAGCACCTCAGTCCATCAAAGACGAGACTTTGAAATGTATCAGTCATACTCTGTCACAGCTTGCGAGATTAGGAATGAGCTGTGTCGTTGTCGTTGACATTGAGGATGGGCAAAAGAGGAAGGATTCCGATGGCTACAATTTGACGATTGAGCAGGTAGATCGCATTGCTGAGGCCATTGACATTTATGGCGGCCAGGGCGCAAGAAGACTCGATAACGTGATTGGCGTATCACCGGTGGATGAGCAGCCTCTGCCTTCGGTCAAGGTATACAGCAGAATTCAAGTCACACACAGAAGCCTGCTGTTGGCGCCTCTGCGGCGAGGTGTCATCCCGGTTGTCGCCCCCGTTGGCTACACATTGAATAGTCAAAATCGGGTGCCGGTTGTCGCTGACGAAGTTGTACTGGCACTTACTCGAGAATTTGCCGGCATCCAGGCCCAAGCACTGGCTGAAGACGACCCCAAGGCAGTCTCGGATAAGATCGCATCATTACAAAAGCAGATCTCGTTGGATCGTATTATAGTATTGGACCCCCTAGGAGGCATACCTTCGACAGACAGGATCCATGGGTCTCACGTGTTCATCAATCTTGAGCAGGAATTCGACGCCATCAAGGATGATCTTCTGGGTACAAAGAGTAAGGCTACTCAATCGGCCGAGACTTCCAGATCTGCAAGCGATCCATCAAGCGCCTTTACATTGAGCAACCCGTTCTCAAAGTTCGCAGCAAGCGAGTTTAAACTTGCGGAGAGCCCTTTGAAAGCACGCGAAAACGCGACAGAGGCTAGCTCCCGACGATTGAGGATGGACCTCCATGTTAGGAACCTCGAATTACTGAAGAACAGTCTCGCACTTCTGCCACCATCCTCTTCGGCCTTTCTGACCACGCCCGACGCCGTTGCCAATTCCCAAAGCCGTCCACCACTGGCTAGCCAGGGCCCAAGAGTCAGAACGCGAAGGCAACGGAACCCTCTCATCCATAATCTATTGACTGACAAACCAGTGTATTCCTCTTCTCTACCGTCGCACCGCTCGCCAAACCCAGCAGCACAGACCTCTATGCCCGTCATCACTTCATCAACGGCGACATTCTTCAAACGTGGTATACCTGTCGGCATTGTTCCCGATCCCTTCGAACAAGCCTGGATGCCTCCCTCCCGCTCGAAGCCTTCTATTGATCTCTCGGATCCACGTATAGACCTTCCACGCCTTGTCAATTTGATTGACGACTCTTTCAATCGCGAACTCGACGTCCCAAAGTACCTCGCGCGCGTCAAGGATCGCGTTGCCGGAGTCATCATTGGGGGCGAATACGAAGGCGGCGCCGTTCTTACATGGGAAACACCCCCTGGGTTTCCCCCTGATGACCCTAATCATATGGTTCCCTATCTTGACAAATTTGCTGTCCTCAAGCGCTCTCAAGGCTCTGGTGGCGTAGCTGATATCGTCTTCAAGGCCATGGTACGTGACTGCTTCCCTAATGGTGTATGCTGGCGTAGTCGAATGGACAACCCGGTGAACAAATGGTATTTCGAGAGAGCGAAAGGCACATGGAAAATGCCCAGAACGAATTGGACAATGTTTTGGACCACCGAGGGCGTGGAAACAGGAAGCGAAGTGTTCTTAGACTATGAGGCGGTCTGTAAGGCAGTAGTGCCGACTTGGGCGGACATGGGAGAAGTCGTCGATTGACGCGAACCCTGTCAACCAAGGTATCTTCCGCCTGGTCTGCAAAAAGGGGTTAAGGGACTACGAGCGCAACCAATACTCAATATTTCACATTGAACATATTTATTGGCTATATAAAGTGCATACATGCATGTTCTCGGGCGATGTGCATTCATCTTCTCGTCGCGATTGTGACCAATACCGTTTTAGGCCTCCGCATATCGTTGTCGATGTTCCTCACTTTGTTTTCGATTAAGCTTTCTTTTCCTGAGGCATAGAGCCACAAGCTTGCCACTCGCGGACTCAATAATTTGTTCGAATGTGTTTCTGCAACGAGATACAGAGAGTTTTCGCTCACTCTAGTACACCGAAAAGGTTAGAAGCCGCTGTTATGAGCCTTGGTCCACTCGCTGCAGCTTTCTTTGGCTCGTTTCGGCAGGCATCTTCTTTCAAGTCCCTCCCGAAAAGGTTTGGGCTTGTCTCAAATCGAGAATTTTCTGGGCAAATTACCTGCTGGACGCCATATTCGAAAATTTAAGGGCCCCAAATATACACCCTTTTCTTGCTGGTAGAGAGGATGTTGTAGCTATCACCTGGTCCTTCGCTGTAAGAGAATGAGTGAAACAAGGTCTTGCTATATCGTCAGCATCGCCTGTGGCGTTTTTCGGGTCGATTTGCCACCAACACAAGAATCCAATCCAGAAAGCAGCGACCAGAACACGCACCGTCGAAAGGTAGTTGTCTCTTCAGCTTTTGCTGGTGAGAATTGTAGGATAGCCTCGGTGCGACCAAGAACAACAATGTTGTCACCTCGCAATTTCGAAAAGGATGGGTAGAACCTCTTTCTGTTGAGCATTGAGAGGAGTAGCGTCAGAGGACCATTTGAGAAAGCAATTCGTTTTTACCGTACTCGTTTGCACGCTTTCGACAATTGAGAGACTTCGAAGCTATAGCTGACTTGCTCTTTCGTATTCTGCTGCTGATTGTGTGTAGGAAGCCGTGGCGTATTGCCGCAAAGAGATGGGGCAACTCCAAGAGCGCACGATTCACAGTCTGCTTGCGGAAAGAGCGGAATGCTCTATCAATCTGTGCTCTGTGATCTGTAGAGATCTTTATTAACGGTATCGATTCAGGGATCAACGCGTCTTCGCAGCTTCGCTTGGCTTAGGTCTTTGCAAATGTTCGGAGTAATCGTTGTGATCGAGTGAGGTTGCCTACAACTTACGACTCGATCATAATACGGAGTACTCCGTGAGTGTTGCAGGCACTCACCTCGAATATCAGCGAGGAACAGTTTTCCGACAAATTTTGGCAAGCCAGGCAGGCTGGGTCTTGTCGAGTGGATTGTTTTTGAATCGGTCGATGTTGGCGGCGGCAAGTGCTTGCCCTTCCCCGGTCGACGCTGCTAGCAAGTGAATTGCAGCCCTTCTGCAGCCACATTTGCTCGATAACGTCACAGGGTCAAGCCAGACGACGCCAGCCCGGGCACAGAGCCAGTCACCTTCCTTCCGTTTACCGACTTGGGCGTTCGGCAGAGCCTAGAAGGTCATACACCTCAGCCTCAGCACGCAAGCAAGCAAGTGTCGCAGGTAGAGTACTCCGTACCTCGTATTCTACCGACAAGGGCTGCACAACCGCCATAGTGTGATACTCGTAGCCATGTAGCCATGGAGTGATACACCGTATCGCAGATATATCTGTTTAGAGGCAGTGTAGTGTATAGAATAGGAGCAATGGTCGCATATTGAATGCTACGAGTATCGTACCGTAATGCACGTTGGGAGTTTGCTGGTGCTTCCATTGACTCGCGCGCCGATCCATCCGCCAGTACCTAGAGCCGTTGATACGCCCCCCTCGGCCCTACCTTAACTTCAATAACGTCTGTAAACGTCTCAAACCATTCACTTTCTTGTACGCTCATAGCCAGAACATACATTTCTATCTCTCGAATCTCGAATCTCTCTCAACTTGTCCTGCCCTTTCCTCTCCCTTCCTTTCCTTTCCTGTTCCTTGTTCAAGGATATGCTGATCGAGATACCTACGAACGCCACCGAGGTATACTTTCTACTAGACGATTGCCTCAATTGACTGCCTCGACCCTTTCACTTCCATACAATCCAATTACACTCAGCCTCCATGCCAGCGTGGGAAAGCAATATCCTTCTCTACCAGTCTTGCACACTGTTCGCAGCCCGGAAGATGATGTGACTTGCGTGAATCACCAATTCCGAAAGCTTATAACGACAGTCTGCGCGAGACCAAGGCTAAAGACCATAATAAGAATCGCAGAATGTCTGTCTACTGTCCCGCAACGATTCTTAGTTCGGACACCTACTGATTTTCTCGGGCTGCAGACCGCCCCTGCTCACCTACCTCCTTGTAGCACTCGAGCGCTATTCTTGATCGCCCTGAGATCCCCTCGAATTATCAAACCTTCATTTAACGTGCCTGCACAACGATTTGTCATCAACCCGTTGGAGAAGGGGTTTGGGAAACTCCGTGCGAATAGTTGGAAAAAGAGTCGGACCATAAAGCGATAAATCCGCACAAACCACACCCGTTTTTCTCGTTACATACCTAGGAAGCCGCTGCGCTTTGCTGCAGCTTTGAGGTGTGCTAACCTGCTGTTGCGTCCCGAAGACAATTCTCCGCCAGCTTGGGCAAGCGCGCTGGAATTGTGCGTTCCTGCAAGAATTGCAAATACGACTGCTTTATTGGGGCCCTAATACATGTTTTATCGCCAGACTCTCTTCTTGAATGCGAGTCGTGGAAGCTAGCGTGTCAGGCTATCAAAGCTCGAAGTCATACGACCCCTAAGATAGAGGTCATTATTCCCAGCCCAGTATGGAGACTACTTTTATCACTATTCATGGTGACTACTCTCCAACCAAAAAACGCTTCCAACTGCTGATCGTTTGATTCTAGACCTCTCACTCGATGCACGAATACTCTACGTCTCCACGTCCATTGAGGACATCCTAGGATATACACCGCAAGAAGTAATTGGAAAGTCGTGTTGGGAGTACTTTCATCCCGACGAGATTCCATTCGCAAGGGCTATACATGGCCGAGGTGTGCAATTAGATAAGGCTGCCGTCCTCAACTATTGTCAGATCAAGAACAGAGACGGGCGATGGGTAGGGTGTGAATGCGTCTTTACCGTTGTACATGATGTACTTGTTGGGTGCACAAGTGTCTATCGGCGAGGCATGAAAAGCGAGAGTAAGTCTTTATCTTGAAAGCGTGCGTTGTGCAATTCCTGACATTTGACAGAACGGGCCAAGGAAGCCCCTATCATACGTCAGCTGTTCTCGTCATCACCACGGGATCCACGATATCACATGCTTTCATACATTTCGCAGAAATTCTCGAAACCAACTAAAAGCCTGACCCACGAACCTCGAGCTGCTTTGTTCCTAAACCGTTTCTCGCGGACTCTGACCATTGTCTACGCTACTAATGGTATGGCCGATGTGCTCGGACTGTCTGCCAACGAACTCATCGGCAAGAGCTTTTACTACTGTATTCAAGAGAACTGCTTACGCGAAGCTGTTAAATGTCTGGAGAGCGCAAAAGCCAATGACTCTATTGCATACCTACGTTTTTGGTTTCGAGATCCACGACAGGACGACCGGATGGACCACGACGAGCATATGAGCGATGCCCACAGTAGCGGTGACGAGGACGAGACGGGTGGAGTTCACCTTTCTGAGCTGATGGACCACGATAGCAGCGAGAACGCTGTGGTCAGTGAGTCTTCCAATTCAATAAGATCATCTGTTGAAAGGGATCAGACCCGTTCCGTCAATGATGCTTCACTGGATCCCAATTCTCGAACATCGTCAGGCGATAGCGCAGATATACGTGGACCCGGAAACGATGACCTTTTTGACCAGCCAATAGGTGGCCAGTCAAGGACGTCGTCTATATCTACTCCGGATGACTCAGGCGCCTCGAATATATCTTGGTCACGAGGGCTGTTCCAGATTGAGCTTGAGGCCGTGGTTTCGTGCACATCTGACGGTCTAGTTGTGATCCTCCGCCGCGCCAAACCCTTCGCCTCTCATATGTCGCAATCATCGACGTCCACGTCAGAAGTTGCGGGAAACCCTTACGCGAATGGCTTCTTCGCTTCGCCCTGGGCCAGCGATCCCATCCTACCGAATGTCAGTCAACCTCAATACGCTCTTCCCAATCTTCAGCAGCCTTCCCAAAGTCCAACGCACCCTTCGGCAGCGCAAGCAAATACTGCTGCCACGAAAGGCCCTGCCGCAGAAGACTTCATGAGCTCGATTCGGGAAGTCGTAGTCTTCGCATGGTCGCTGACCGGTATCAACGGCTCTTTGGAACAATTTGCACATGGAACGCCTACGGGTGAATCCCAACCTCCCGGAGGCTTGCCTATCTGGGAACCGAACTTTAATCCAGCGCCCGAAAACATACGACCAAATATTGCTGGTTTTCTTACCAACAATCAACACTCTGGACATAATCGTGTTTACCAGCCTCAACACTACAGTGCTGCAGACCAGAGCAACACGTATGGTAATCCCGCCCAAACGAGTAATTACGACCTTTCTGGTCTGCCCAGGGGCTATAATGTTCATACACATTCAAATTATTTCGATACGATGCAAAAAGATGGCTACATGGACTATAAACTCAGGACCGGCTATGTACAATCTATGAGACCATGGGAGCACCAGCCTGAGCCGGAGCCGTTACAGGACCCCTCCCAGCAGCCAGAGCAGAACATTTATGGCTTTGGTCATAATGATGACACAAGGCGATTTGGGTGATAATGACGATGATGATATTCGTTCCTATATGCATGAGGCATTTGTGGATCAACCTGATCGAATGTAGAGCTAGCGTCGCTCTGTATCTGTATTAGGTCCTACAATTCGGAGCCTTATCTTGCCACTCAAACACACACACATAAGCGGGCTGGGGATTGAGATTTGATTCGGAGATCTTGTGTGCTGAGATGATGGATGACATGAAGGTGTTGGAAAGGCGGAGCACAGCACGTCTATGGGGATCTATGGCTGACGAGATGATGCTCCGAGGGATACATTAGTATGTGTCGAATGATTATGTTCGCAGCTATCTAGTAATCAAAATGGCGTTGAATGAGGATTGGGAAAATGGCCTAGTGGGTTTATTAGATTGTATACTAGCTTCGCCACTTCGCAGCCCAGCACGATACGAGTCCCGTGTATACGGAGGTCCACTACCTCCAGCCCATCAATAATTGTGCTACATCCAAAATCATATACCCGTAACACGCTACCGTGCCTACCCGAGGTTGCGGCCCCTAGAGGGCTGTGCCACGGAGCCCGCCTGGCGTTCCTGGCACTTGGCGGGAGGATCTCAGAAATGACGATGTTACTAAAGTAATCTCGTGCTAGCAATTATCTTGGGTTCTCGATGGAATATTGTGCCTACCACCCTCTTTAACGTTAAGTGACCCTTATGACAGTATCGATTACACCTAGCCCGGCTAGCTCATAAATGATTGCTGGACGTATTTTCCATCAAAAACGAGCCGTTGGACTTGCCGACCAAGCCTTTGCCTAGGAGCGTGACTGAAGGAGAAGCCGGAGCCTCGCGCTCTCACCTATCCATCCATGGCGCACCACGGTGCCGCAGACACCTACTACAATGGAGGAGCAGACGAATCAAACAAGCAACACCCAATGCAACCGCAAATGCAACTCCCCCCTCAAGCAGCAGGCAATGGCGCCGGACCTAATTACCAGCAGCCTCCCCCGAGCTACGGCCAGAATTATCAGAATACAAGCGCGCCGCCAATGGGAGCCGGAGATGGGAAGCAGACGTTTGAGCAGACATTCAAGCTGGATAAGCCGAAGTACAATGATTTATGGGCTGGAATACTCGTACGCTCATCTCGATTGATCTCTTGAAATCGCTTTCACTGACTAATGCTTCTCAGCTCATACTTACCTTCTTCGGCTTCGTAGCTATCTCAGGTCTCTCTTTGGAGGGCTACTCCGCAAATAAAGGCTTTAGTGGGGGAGGCATCTATAACGCCGGCAATCACTTCTCCCTGACCACCAACACCGTCGTTCTGTTCGTCTTCGTCCTCGTCGTAGCTCTCGTCCTATCTTGGGGCTACTTCACCCTCGCTCGCGCTTTCACCAAACAATTCATCTGGATAACAGGGATATTGAACATTGTTTTTGGTATTGGAACGGCGGTCTACTACTTCGTAGAGGATTACTACTCGGCCGCAGTGGTGTTCGCCATTTTCAGTATCTTCTCTATCGTCTGCTTCGTGAGCTGGATACCAAGGATCCCGTTCAGTGTGGTTATGCTGCAGCAGACAATGGACGTTGCCAAATCTTTTGGACACGTCTTCCTCGTAAGCGCTATTGGTGGAATCGCGTCTGTGGCTTTCGGAGCATGGTTCTCCCTAACGCTGGTGGCTATCTATGTCAAATACGAACCAAGTTCTGGAGGAAGCAACCCTGCTTGTACAGCCGGCAGTGGTAGGAGTGGTGCGGGCGGCTGCTCCTCCGCGAAGGTCATTGGGCTGATTGTTTTCGTCACGTTTGCTGGATATTGGATCACGGAGTGGCTGAAGAATACGATGCACTCCATCGTTGCCGGTGTCTATGGATCATGGTTTTTCTGTGCAGGAAAGCCTGGTGGAATGCCTACTGGTGCCACGCGTGGAGCCGCAAGGCGAGCATTGACGTACTCGTTCGGAAGTATTAGTTTCGGATCGCTAGTAGTTGCGTTGATCAACATGGTGCGTCAGGCGGTCAGCATCGCCCAGCAGCAGGAGGCTCAGGGTGGGAACATGGTTGCATCGATCGCATTTTGCGTTCTTGGCTGTGTCATTGGCCTGATAGATTGGGCTGTGCAGTAAGCAGAGCCTTCCAATTGTTGTACTGGGCCAGATGCTAAGAGCGTATTCCAGGTTCATCAACCGTTACGCCTTCTCTCATATTGCGCTTTATGGGAAAGCGTATATCCCTGCGGCCAAGGATACTTGGACTATGATGAAGAATCGGGGAATTGACGCTCTAATCAATGATTGCTTGATAGGCGTAAGTTTCCACCGTGAATGAGTCCACTAAGATCGAACACTGACAATGCCACAGCCGGTCTTAACAATGGGCTCAACATTCGTGGCCTACATCTGCACCTTTCTCGCCTACCTCTACCTGCAATTCACGAAACCAGGATATAATGAGGGAGGCACATTTACCCCGGTCGTTATGGCTTTCTCCTTCCTGATTGGACTGCAAGTCTGCCAGATCTTCATGACGCCGATTGGTAGTGGTGTCGATACTATTTTCGTTGCTGCGGCGTGGGATCCTGATGTCTTGATGAGAGATCATCCGGACTTCTATCAGAAAATGGTGAGGGTTTATCCTAAGGTGCAGCAGATGATTCATGCATAATTCGTGGGAGGTGAGCGTTTCTTTTGTTGGACGCTGTTTGTAGACGGCTTCGTCACAGATTCTTCTTGATGGTGTTGGGCGGCAAGGCTTATGAGAGCATAGCGTGGGTTGCTTTAGACGGAATTCACAAGATATCATTCGATACCATTACTTTTCATGTCCAACATACTTCTCCTGGCACTGGAAATCCGCGCTCCTGCTTTGCCGATCGACACCTTTGCTCGAACACTGGTCAGACAGCCTTCTTCTCTGCTGACTCTTTGAGTAGATTCCCCAGCCGACTCCTCACTCTGATGTACATGTCCGAGCCCATCACAGCGGCTATGCATAAGTCGAGTTAGTGCGAAGTGTTGGGATTATTTTTTTGGATCAGCCAACTCACCGAAAACGAAGTACGGAATATACAAGCCCCCTAGTGCTAACTTCTGCGCAGCGGACAGCTCAGGCCAGGACTGATATTCGACGATGCAGACGGCGGTGGTTAGGTTGGTTTGCAGGGCGAAGAGGAGGAGGTTGAGGTGTAGGATTGGAGATTCTAGATACAAGATGGTTTGAGCTATGAACAGCAGAAGCAGCGCATTCCACGACAGGAGTGAACATGACGTGGAAGGGACAAAAATCATCGGCACAGCCAGGGTTCAGGTTATTTGTTCCCTGGCGGGAAATTCGCATTTTTCCTAACCATGACTCCCCTTCGAGCACGAGTCATGATTGAATCTAACGCGAAAGTGAGGAGCAGGCGAGGAGTCATACGCACCACTTCCTTTCCACAAAGGTCCAATACTGGTCAAGCTGACAGGGACATGATAGATCGCTTCCAGGACAGTGAAGAACCAAAACCATGCGGGCGGCTGCTCGCTGAAGAAGCGGTCTTTGTAGGTGGCAATGTACCATGTTCGGATGTCGGTCAGGAGATTTGGGCGGTATGCTGTTGGGTAGAGTGGGTAGAGATCCACTACTGTGTACTGTCAGACTGGGAAGGGTCGTTCAGGCACCACAGGGAATGTTTCAAGTACGCCAGGATGATAAATAGAGAACGAGTTATGGAATCAATGGATGGGCAAAGCACACCAAAAAGTGGGGACCACGCCGGGATCATGTCCATTTCAAACAAAAGAAGACCATACTCGTAGAGCAGTGGAACAAGGACAAGGACGTACTGAACATTATAGGCACGTGGATGAGGAAGAAAATTAGGTATACCAAATCCAATCTACGCTGCCATGTTGAGGGTGCCATAGCTGTCGTCAGCGCGGTTTTCGACTTTACGAGAACAAGCAAGCTATTCTATCAAAATACAAAATAAAAGTATGGGGGTTGGAGTAGAGCGGGAGCAACAAAAAGCGAGTGAACAAGTCGGACGAGGGAGCCGCAGAAGTCACGCCTGATTACTCAGGCCTCCAGTAAGCTTATCACCCCTAATCCAATAATGATAGGCCTTTTAAAATGCCCTAACAAATCCAACATCCAAAAATCGCGATCCAGATTACCACTGTCACAACCACTAATCGTGAAAATATCAAAACTTCGAACACTAATACTTAAAATATAGCTCCGATGTGTTCCAAGCTTTTGGAGAAATAGAATGGCTAGTGATTAAGATACACGGGGTTTCGCTTGATTTCGCTGTAGGTCGGGCTTACGCCAAGGCTTCGCACGATATCGACGATACCCTATATACTCTTACTTACAATTATGGGTTAGGGTTATCTTAGAATCGAGAGGATAGTAGAGCTATATTGAAATAACAGGTTACGAAGTTTAGATACTTTCACGATTAGTGGTTGTGACCGTGGTAGTCTGGATTGCGATTACGAGTCCACTACGTACGGCGGGTACTTTAGCTTTGGTTGGCTACTAAGGATATTGCCCGTGACTGCGGCCTACAGTTTGTCATCCTTGACTTCCCAACTACTTATCAATAAACTCTTCTCTCTCTTCAACGGTTTCTCCCTCCCATCATATATCCCCATCATGTCGAAAAAGACTCAACAACTACAGCCGCGTCTAACCAGGAGCGGTCCTTTCACCGTCGAAGCAGAGGGCTATAAGCCCGTGAAAGGCGAGACTATACCAAGAAGACATCCTGGCTCCAAGAACAAGCTCGTCACCACACCCTCCGACGATGTCAGGACCATCTTCGATATTCTCAAGCGTAGCGCAGACAAGTTTGGAAATGCCAAAGCTCTGGGCACGAGAAAGCTGATCAAGACGCATCATGAAACCAAGAAGGTCAAGAAGACGGTGGATGGCAAGACCGAGGAGGTTGACAAGAAATGGACATACTTCGAGCTGAGCGGATACAGCTATATCAGCTTCGTCGAGTATGAGAAGTTGACCAGTCAGATTGGGGCTGGTCTACGGAAGCTTGGCATGGTCCAGAGTGACCGTCTGCAGCTTTTTGCAGCGACAAGGTGAGCACTTCCTTCCTGAGGATCTTGTTCCCGCTAAAACGTCTCCACAGCGCACACTGGCTTGCCATGTCTCATGGGGCCGTCTCGCAGTCCATGCCAATAGCCACAGCGTACGACACGCTGGGTGAAGAAGGACTCAAACACTCACTGGTTCAAACGGAGGCCAAAGCCATCTACTGCGATCCACATCTTCTAAAGACCTTGATCAATCCTTTGAAAGAGGCAAAGGAGATCAGGTACGTGATCTACAATACTGAGGCAGAAGTCAAGCAGGAGGACATCGACAAACTCAAGAGCGCCTTTGACTATCTCACAATTCTCAGCTTCGATGAATTGAGGCAGAATGGTGAGAGCAACCCAGTGGATCCGGTACCACCCCAGCCTGAAGACCTTTGCTGCATCATGTACACATCGGGCTCCACTGGTACACCAAAAGGCGTGCCCATTAAGCATAGTGCAGTGCTTGCATCTATTGCGGGCGTGACTACAATCATTGGGCAATACATCGGGCCCGGAGACAAATTCCTTACCTACCTCCCCCAGGCTCACATCTTAGAATTCGTCTTTGAGAACGCTTGTCTGTACTGGGGTGGCACGATGGGTTACGGTAGCCCCAAAACCCTTTCCGATGCCTCGGTGCGCAACTGCAAAGGTGATATTCGCGAGTTCGGGCCCACCATCCTTGTCGGCGTACCAGCGGTATGGGAGTCCGTGAAGAAGGGCATTATTGCCAAGGTGAATTCAGGGAGTGTGATTGTGAAAAACCTGTTCTGGAGTGCCCTCGCTGCCAAGAGCTTCCTGTTGTCAACAGGCCTACCAGGGACTGCCATTCTTGATGCATTGGTGTTCAAGAAGATTAAGGCAGCTACTGGTGGCCAGCTGCGTGTCTGCATGAATGGTGGTGGGCCTATTGCTCGGGACACTCAACGCTTCATTTCCATGGCCATCACACCTATGCTCGGCGGCTACGGTCTTACCGAGACAACCGCGATGGGTGCCTTGACTGATCCTATGCATTGGACCGACAACGCCCTCGGCGATATCCCGTCTTCGATTGAAGTCAAATTGGTTGACTTCCCCGATGCTGGATACTTTGCTACCAACAACCCACCTCAGGGCGAGATCTGGATACGTGGACCGCCGGTATTCACGGGCTACTACGATAATCCACAAGAGACGGCCGAAACGCTTACAGACGACGGATGGTTCAAGACTGGTGACATTGGCGAATTTGACAAGAATGCGCATCTCAGAATAATTGACCGCAAGAAAAACCTTGTCAAGACTCTCAACGGCGAATATATTGCCCTTGAGAAGGTATGTCATCTCGAACCTACAATCTTCAACACTTTTACTCATAATTTTAGCTCGAATCTGTGTACCGCTCTGCAACAGTGGTCGCCAATATCTGCGTGCATGCTGCCAGCGATAAGAATAAGCCCATTGCGATCATTGTACCTGCTGAGCCGGCTCTTATGAAGCTTGCTAAAGAAAATGGCGTTGAGGGAAATGGGATCGAGGACCTTGTACACGACAAAAAGCTGAACGGCATCGTCTTGAAACAGATGCAAGCAGCTGGCAAAGATGGGGGCCTGGCAGGTATTGAGATCATTGACGGTATTGTGATGGCTGATGAAGAATGGACGTCGGCAAACGTAAGCAAGCAAGCTGTCCTTTAGCCACGGATGGTATACTAACAAACCTTCTAGGGTTTGACCACTGCCGCACAAAAGATCAACCGGAAAGCTATATTGGCCAAGTACCAAAAACAAGTTGATCAGGCCTATGCTGGAGGAAATTGATCTGGGCTTTTACGAGCCAGCATTAAAGATTGGATTTGCAATCATCAGCGGAGTTGGCGTTTGGCTGATACTATTCTCAGCAGCATTCCTTCAGTGACAAGAGCGTGCAGGATACACAGCGTGCTTTAACAGGTATCATTTGTGAGCGTTATCTATTGACGACAAGAGCATGTAGTACTAGCCAGAAATCCATAGGTAGCAATTGTAAAGACCATTTGCTCCATCTGACTCTTTTCTCTAACAATGACACAGACCAATAGCGTCAACCTGGCATGAGTATATCAGCGCGAGGTGAGCGACATCCACGTATGTTCAATCCTGGGTACCAATGAGCGGCCGACCTTGATGCAGCTGTATGAACGGTTTCCTCGGTCCTCCTTAACCACGCGTCCACTCTTGCCTCGTCTGCTTTCCCTGCTATTGCTTCTTTCTCCCAACTTTCAATCAATCCTCCTCACCCTCGGCAACACACCCTGCAGCTCTTCCCTATCCTTCTCCGTAGCCTTCAGCCCAAAGACTTCCTCTGCCTTGTCCGAGAGAAGGAGCCCGAGACCTGCCCAGGCCATTGTTCCTAGGCCGATGTAGAGACGCGTTCGCGGCTGGAGATTGCGGAAGGATCTGTGGAGGGTGAGTGAAAGATGATGGGGAGATGGTGGGAGGCGAGAGGAGGGGACGTACTGCCAGAGAGACATGTGGCCGCTGTTAGAGCATTGATATGTCAGGTCCGATGCTGGCCCCTAGCGGCGTCGTTTCTGATGATAATTACAACTGTGAGGCTGTGGTATGTTTTGGTCTTGGAGCATTTAATATTGATTTGGGGAGAGCCGTCTTAATCTTTTACGCTATAGGCTAACGTTCATAATAGATGTACGACTTATAATTCTCTGTGCACATAGCGCCAAAGACCAAGCTCGCCAACCGTATCAATCATTTGTGCACCACAGCTCTAAACAGTTCACATTAGAGACAATAGTATCCAACACCCCCAAGAGCTGTCATGCCCACCCCAATCCACCACCATCTATCAGCATTGATCGGCTCTCTCCGCTTAATCAAGACATGCTTGTTCATTGGCTCGTCGAAACCTTCCAGATCATCGAGACTTCGCTTAACTTTGCTCGTAGAGGTCGCTCCAGCAGCGGCTGTTGAGCTTGTTGGGTTCAAAGTCTGCGTGGGAAGCATTTGAGGTGGCTTGTATGCAAGGTACATGGGATTGAGAGGGGAGCCGTCGAAAGCGAAGAGATTCAGACGCTGTGCTCTACTGTAGGCGTCTGTTTCAACTTGATAGTCCTATCGTCAAATTAATACGGCTGATCCGCTTTGGCTATAGTTCTGGATATAGCAGTACCTTGAAGAGTTCGAATTGTTTGTAGCGGGTATAGATAGCATTTCGATAGTTGCAGGGGTCTGAGAGAAGCTGACGCCCATCAACGCCGATTGGGGTCAGACTAAGAGAGCCGTTGGCGTTCTTCGTGTATGTGCCATGCTGCCATTGTATGATTCCTCGGGGGCATGCTGGGTCGGTTGCTGAAGATTGGTCAGACAATTTTTCCACACCCTAAGGAACCTATATGGAGCGCACGATTTGAAACTGCTCTGTAATATGCCTCCTCGTAGTGGCCATCATCGGTAAAGGAGTACGAGAAGCCGGTCAATGATGGTTCAAACATTTTCTCATTGATTGGATCGTAAAAACCCTGGACCTGTCAGCCTCTTCACCAATCCGTACTGACACCTGCATATCGCCCATGGCTTCCCCACGTAGAGGGATTCGTGAGGCTAAGAAAACTTATAGGTCTTACCGGCCCAGTGACCACTTTCCGCGATTTCGTTGTCCATGTTCCTGTCAGTTGAGGATCTGCCTGCGCAGCTATCGAAGGCACGAGCACCACGCCCGCGGCCAGCAACGATCGTAATGACAGGATCATGAGAGATGGTTGTGTAGAGTAGATTGACAGCTGTAAAAGATGCAAGGTTTTGGAACGGTCAGCAAAGACGGCCAGGGGCGGCGTCATGGGCTAAAATGTCCGGAAAGAGCCTCAGCCCAAAATAGAAACATCATGTTTTTGACTCACAACCTGCACAATTTACAAGCCACTTCAGCGTTGGATGCCACAGATACTGCGATAACATCTGGAGATGGAGGATGAGATGGCTGCACTGCGTGCGGCTAAGAAACGGCTTCGCGCATTAATGCGCCAGCGCCTTTCAGAACCCTCCGCTGAGTCTCTCAAGCAGCAGTGTCTGTAGTCGCTATAACTTGGATGTCTCTCAGCGCTGATTCAGACAATTGACAGCTACAATCGTGAAAGACTCTCTTCTATCCTTGCCGGAGTACAAGGGCGCAAGCCGTGTGGGAATCTACTTGTCGATGCCTAAGGGCGAGGTATCTACAAAAGCTATTGTGGAGCATGCTCTCCGACAGGGTAAACAGGTTTTCGTGCCTTATATCTACAAAGCTCAATTTCAAGACCAGAGCAAGCCGCGCTCGGTAATGGACATGGTGTCTTTGCACTCCAAGAGTGACTATGAGGGATTGAAGCCTGATGCTTGGGGTATTCCCACCCCCACCGCAGATTCGATAGATGAGAGGCATCAAATCCTGGATGCTCATGGTGACAGGGGTAGCAGCGCGCCAGGAAAGGTATCGAGCAGCAACACTCACGGCGCGCAGAAACTGGATATGATAGTCATGCCTGGAGTGGCTTTTGACAGATGTCTAGGAAGGCTAGGCCATGGTAAAGGTTTCTATGATTGTTTTTTAAACCGGTATCACAGTTCTAAGGCAGCTGCGATGCCGTTTCTTGGTGCGTAGTAATAACTAATGTCCCCGTCCACGCCCAGGCTTCCCTAACGCGCTCTCCAGTCGGGCTCTCTCTTGATGTGCAGCTTCTGCCAGACCAACAGATTATTCCCATGGATGCTTCGGATTGGAATTTGGACGCGTTGGTAGTTGGCAGTGCTACAGTCCTCAGGAAAAAGCCGGCGGATGATTGAAACGCATGGTTCGCTATGTACAGAGCTTTTGAGGTGACTTGGGGCGCCATTCAAATAAAATGCCTCCCAACTGCTCGAACGCCAACAAGGTTGTCATTGAAGTGCCTGAATGAGAGACACGTTGTCCCCCTTTAGTAGTATTTGGCCTATTGTGTCCATCAGCAGATCCTTAGCGGCGCTGGCATGCAGTGCGATCACACCTAGCTCTCTCCGCTTCTCTTCAGTATCTGTCTTCGTGGGCTGCTTGACCTCCACCGCATCGTCAATCACCAAGTTCATGAACTCGTCAAAACCCTGTTGTGTAGATGTCAGTTTCAGCTATCGAGGTCCAGCGCGATTCAAATGTACCCTAATCTTGCCCTCTATCCTGATGGCTAGCTGTTCGTACAACCATATTGAGACTGTAGACCGTTGCTGCAGGAGCTTGAATATGAAGTTGATTGGGGGCAGGAGGACCTTTCCTCTTCCCCCTCCTCCACCACCTCGGCCAGTCATTGTGTTGATTTAGGGGTTAAGTCGGGCTTCACCTCAGTCGGGGAAGCAAGCGGCCACAGAAATTGATTTGTAGTTGCGACTCGATGTGCTATTGAAGTCCCGCAAGGTGAAGCAATTAGGTGTGTAACATAGGTAAAATTGTTGACCTAGCTCTCGGACAAACCTACCAATGGGACACTCGTAGGGCTGAAGCCCAAGGGCCCCGAGGGTGCACCCTAGAGCTCATTCTCCAAACCCAAAGCCGGCATGTTCTGGGCATGACTCTTGTCACCTAAGCAATGAGCTCTGGGGCCATCTCTAGGTGGCTTACCGGCCTGAGCCCTACGGTGTGGCCGAGAAGTACCTTAGGTAAACACTTCCAAGATTTCGAACGGGGAAATGATTTTCCAGTGGGACTGGGTGTGACGATGCGCTTCACTGTTTCCGTACAATTGCCATTCACACTCCTACTATTATTACTTGTATGGCCTTTGCCTCGAATATTTTTCTCGGATCTCTATGCACTTTTCGTGTAACTTATCCTCTTACTCAAATTACGCAAGTGTTCTTGCATGAGCTGCCCGCCAGCGTCTTGAGCAGCTTCCAATCATAAGAATCTGCAATTGCAACTATCGAACGACCTTGTCGACATGGCGTCTGAGAGCTTCGCGCCAGTTCTGGCAGCTCTATCTACCATGCAGAGTAATGTGGAGCGGAGTCAGAAATCGCAAGCACATGAGTACCTGGAGAAGTTCCAGAAGTCGGTAGGTTATGTCTGCTCGTGCACCCGTCGGGAGGTAGTCGGACTGACTGTATGTGTGTGTTTAAGCCAGAGGCGTGGAAAACAACACATTCCATATTATCTGCTTCCGGCACCACAGCAGAAGCCAAGCTTTTCGCGGCGACGACGCTGAAGGGCAAGGTACGCTACCTTGCTAGAACATCCAGCGCCACCTCCAGCATGCTCACCCTTCCAGATAACCTACGATTTGGACCAGCTTCCTCGACAGTCCCTTTCCGCTTTACGAGACTCAATCTTCAACCTTCTTGTTACATTTCGTGATGGTCCAAGGCCAATACGGACTCAGTTATGTGTGTGTCTCGCGAATTTAGCAATACAGATGATAGAGTGGAAGGATGTTCTTCAACTCGTGGGGTCTACCCTTGGGAGCAGCGGCGGCGACTGCATCCTGGATTTTCTGAGAGTCCTGCCTGAAGAAGTCACGGAGGGTCGAAAAATCAACTTGAAAGTACGTACGGCGGCCGCACCTTCAGCTTGCATCCCGACGCCAGCGACTGAGCGAGCGAGCGAACTTTGTGTCTAATCTGTGGTATCACCCTTAGGAAGAGGATCTTACAAGCCGAACCAAAGAGTTGCTCGACGACAATGCACATCAGGTCCTCGCACTTTTGATCCAGTACTCCCAGTCATCCGGTAAGGCACAAAAAGCCGCCTAATCAGATTCTCTGCGGTGCTTACGTCTTTATAGCAAGTGCTGCTTCCAATCCGCATTTATTGGAGTGTATCTCATCGTGGCTACGAGAAATCCCTGCAGCAAACGTGGTAAAATCTCCTCTCTTCGATGCCATTGTCAATGCTCTCTCTATAGACTCTTCTTTCGAGGCTGCGGTCGACTGCATGTGTACCATCCTCGAGGATACACGGGAGGTCGATGAATCCATCGAGGTGATCCAGCTTGTGTATCCAAGATTGATGTCGTTAAGGCCCAAATTTGCCGAAGCTGCGGAGTCGCAAGATCAAGACACATTCAAGGGGCTCACGCGAATTTTCGCTGAAGCTGGCGAATATTGGGTTGTCATGATCGCCCGGCTACCCAACGAATTCCGAGGCCTTGTCGAATCAATTCTGGAATGCTGCGCAAGAGACTCAGACCGAGAGGCAATTTCTCTAACTTTCTTGTTTTGGTACGAGTTCAAGCAAATGATCACCATGGATAAGTACAAGCAAGCGCGCAATGCTTTTGCGGATGTGTTTTCGAAACTCGTGGACATTATGATCAAGCATTTAGAGTATCCGACCCCCGATGGCCCAGATGAGACAGACCTGTTTGATGGAGATCGAGAACAGGAGGAGAAGTTTCGAGAATTTAGACATCAGATGGGCGACGTTCTGAAGGACTGTTGCGACGTAATCACTGTCACAGAGTGCTTAAGCAAGGCGTTCCACCAAATCCAGCAGTGGATAGCGACCTACGGCTCGGAAGCAACTGACTCCAAGGTACCTCATTGGCAGGAGCTTGAGGCTCCAATCTTCAGCATGCGAGCCATGGGCCGGATGGTGTCCCCTGAGGAAAGCGTTGTTTTACGACAGTTGATACCACTCATTGTCCAGATCTCTGATCACGAAAAGTTGCGGTTCCAGGCCATCATGGCTCTCGGAAGATACACGGATTGGACCTCTCAACATCCGGATTTTTTGCAGCCCCAGCTGAATTTTGTCATGGCTGGTTTTAAGCACGACTCAAAGGAAGTGGTCAAAGCAGCTGCACTCGCCTTTCGATTTTTTGGCACGGACTGCAGGAAGCTTCTCACGGGCCACGTTACACAACTTCATGGTTTCTACGAATCTGTGATAGACGAGCTGCCACCACCAAGTCAGGAAGAGGTTACCGAAGGAGTAGCATGCGTTATCTCTGCGCAGCCAATGGACAAGATATATCCTGCGTTTAAGCTGTATTGTGATCCCATCGTTAAGAGGATGATGTCCACCGCGAACGACGCTAGGAATGTAGAGAATGATGCGGCCAGGCTAGCAGTGGCAGGTAAGAACGGTGTATGGTCAGCAATAGAAGAAGCGCTGATTTTCAACTCCGCAGACTACGTGCAGCTCATTACGATCTTCATCCAGCAAATCCAGCCCTATGTCTCGCCAGACCAGGAGAACCCAGCAGTCAAATACTGTCAAGAGATCCTTCCTGTCATGTCTGCGATTGCGGAGAATTTTACCAGCTCTACGCCAATCCTCGAGCGAGTCTGCCGATGTTGGCGTTATATGGTCCTCTCATATCGGACAGCCATCCTGCCGCTTCTGCCTACTCTGGCACAACAACTTGCGTCAGGATTCGAGAATTCACGGCAAGGGTGCTTCTTGTGGGCCACAGACTCTGTTCTCCGAGAATTCGCCAACGGCGCCGAGTTTGTTGACGCTGCAACATCCCAGGCTATCTACAATTTTTTCGAGCAGCAAGCTCTTGCCTTTTTAAGAATCATGAACGACCTCCCTCCTGACGACCTACCTGATGTTATCGAAGATTTCTTCCGACTTCTTATGGATGCCCTTATTTACTACCACACGTCGCTCCTCCCTGCGCCCGTCTGTGGCCCAATCCTTTCGGCCGCCATCAGCGCCCTAACTCTCCAACAGCAAGCTCCCCTGTCGGCAACCCTACATTTTCTCCTCGACTTCCTTAGCTACGGTACCGACCACCCTAATTCATCATCGTTTGACGAAACATCAAACACAGCACGCGTCATCAACTCACCCGAGATCCAGCAATGCGTCACGCGCCTAGTCGCCGAGCAAGGCGAAATGCTCACCCAGAGAATACTAACGGGTATGATGTTCTCATTCCCACGGGACTGCTTCCAAGACGCCAGCAGTGTAATGCTTGCACTATTCGAAGTTATGCCGCAAGCAGTGGCGGGTTGGGTGCAGAACACTATTGGCATGTTGCCTGCTGGCACTGTGAAAGCTGGGGAAGGAGAGCGATTGATGAACTCGGTGGCGACGAAATTACAGCAGGGTGAGACGAGGAAGGTTAGAGTGTTGCTTCAAGACTTTACGAATAGTTACAGGAGACGCAATGTTGCGCCTAGGGAAGGGCTGGGGAGGCTTGAGGCTACGAGGTTCAGGTTTAGTGGATAGGTGATTAGTTTTGAGGGTGACATTATCAGCATTACAAGGGCATTGCTGTCCTTCCCCATCCAAAGCCCTCTGAGCATACAGAATCGGCTTCTACGTGCAAGCTTAAGTGGAGTCTCGCATACCCTTGTTGCGAGTATCATGGCTCAGATGCCAGGCATGGAAGCAAGGGACTCAAGCGGCCTATCATGTAGTACTCGTAACGTCATCTATGTTAGATGGCATAGATGGCCAGACGCCCCGTTGTCAACGGAGTTCCTGGAATTGAAAGGCGACAAGGCAGGACTGTCACACGATCATATGCAAATCGAAGTCGATTTAACGGTTTTGATTGAATGCTAGACTCCTACTGCAGGCATGTCGTGAAAGTGCTCAGAAGAGCTACCTATAGCCTATAAAGACTACACTGTTGCTTTTGCAATAAGCACCTCTAAGTAGAACAACATTGATGTTACAGAACAATACCAAGTCCATCCAACCCATCAAACGCCTGGCTCGCTGGCATGAAGTCGTAAGGAGCTGAACTTCTCAAAGTTTGGAATCTCTGTTCTCCCCTGCCGCCAACGGATCGCTCTCCTCCTTCTTCGGTGTATCGACGATTGCACTGTCCTGCATTGCAACATCCTTTGTATCACCATTGGTGCTCACCGCCGGCTTGAAGGCCCCTTGGTGCATTGGCGGACTGCTACTCGTTGACATCTCTGTGGCAGGTTGAGAGCCTTTGCGCCGGCTGAAGTACTCGCCCAGGCTGACCTTCTTCTTGATTGGGCTTGGCTGAGGCAGGCTTGACGAGGAGTGCGAGAATGTTGGTGGAAAGGGATTTGGGTTCTGGGTGAAAGGTGATTGAGGCACAGCGGAAGTGGGTGTCTCCACGAGGGGGGTGTTCAAGGTGGAATCCGATGAGATAGACGGTTTGATAGGCATCTGCACGCGGAGGTCGTTCTGACGATATCCATTGACAGGTCGGGACTGACCTACTGCTGGCCAAGGCGGAGGCGGCTTGATGTCTACTGTGCTCGTCTGCTCAGCCGGACTTGACTTTCGTTCTTGAGGGCGAACGCTGTGAGCCGAAGAATTCGCAGGTGAGACGCGCGTCGATGCCGCATCGTGCATTACTGTATCGTCATGGCCTTGCGATGGAGCCGTAGTATTAGATTCAGCCTCATGGTGGCCATTAGTCTGTGCTCCGTCCGATGACTTCAGAAAGATTCTTCTCCGTTCCTCCATTTTCGCCCGTTCCTGTTGAGAACGTATTAAGAGACGCTTTGTCAACGATACGTATGGCTTCTTTGGTGGGACAGGCGCTCTTGGCAGTTTGTACCAAGCATCTTCCTCATCAGGTTCAGTCTGCATTGCATGGCTTACATAGCTTTGCCTTACAAGGGGAGACGGAACCATTGGGGTATTCGGCTGAGACGGACGCTTCTTGGGGTTGTTCGCAGTATTGCTCCGCGGCCTTCCCACAGGGGTAAAAGTCTTTGCTGTTGGAGAGCCTGACTTTCTGCGGGAGGTGCTAGCGTCGGCGTATTGAGGCTTCGATAAGAGTCCAGGCGTGTTGGGCTGAGAGAAAGATGTGGCGGCATGACCAAGTTGCTTAGAAGTAGTAGCTGACAGTGTATTGTGGCTCGCCCCACCACTGCTCCGTTTCTTCTTCTTTTGACCAGGCTGATGCTTTTCGTTTTCCAACTGTTCGAAGTTCTTCTCCAGTGCCGCTATCTTCCTCTTTTCTCTATCAGAAATTTCTAGACCAGCACCAAGTCCCGAGTCACCATGGATGTTGCGTGTTGGGGTCATGTCCCGACTCCGAGAGTTTGAACCCGAAGAAGATTGCCCATCAGCCTGCTCGCTACTGGCTCTACTGTTCGTTGCGTAGCCATCGTCCGGTGGGGTATGCTTGCCTGAATAGCCATTTCGTTCCTTTTTAGCACTGGTGCTGCGCCGGTCGTATTTGGCGAGAGCACACGTGTTGGGCGAGCTGCATGCACAGCCACCAAACTCTGCGAGAACCTTACCCACCCAGTCTGCGACGTAGTCTTCGTCAAAGTCACCCTCAGGCGTCACATCCTCATTGTTGCGGTGAAAGAAATACTTGCGTATGTGTTCATCCAAAACCCAGCCAATGGTCAGTTCCTCCCCAGCATCGAGATCCTGCTTGGCGACGAAGCAAAAGTGATAGTCTGACCCATCCAGGAATGTTTTCATGCTCAAATTCGGGTCGCAGCTCCTTCTCAAGTATCGGCATGTTGTACCTTCAGCTCTGGTATCAATGTAGATAGGGAGTTTAGGGTGGAAGAAGACGAAGGGAGCAGGATGTCGCAAATAGTCCCAGCGATTCGATGAGTCTTTTATGTAGTTCTGCATGTGGCCAATCTTGCCTTTGAGCTCCCCAACAACAGAGTCCTTGGGTGTGAATGAATCGATGGTAAGATATTTCCACCTCGGGTGCCGGCCGTGGGACATCACGTTATTGTCCTCCTTGCACTCCTTGTTGAGTTCTGGAAAAGGCATTGAACCAATGGGTTGTTCGCACCGGTTGAAGACATCTTGCGGTGACAGTCCATTGGTAGCAACCCTCAGCTCCTCGACGTCACTGGACCAGGAAGACAGATATTGCGTGATACTGATGTCGTTGAGGAGGTTTGTGTGCATCGGGCCATCGCCTGGGTCATCGTCGTAAAGTTGCAGGAACTCGAGACTGTAAGAGCCTTTGTGGTAGCCGTTCTGCGCGTACTTATTGGATGTCTTGGATGGGCTATGGACCAACGATCCAGACCGTTTGTGAGGGTGTGAGGTGGGATTCGAAGGGAGCGCTATTGAGTGAGACGATCGATGGCTTGTCTTGACTTTTTTACTGGCGGGTGGTAGGTCGCGAGGACTTCGGCTCATGCCATCATGGGAATCATCGAGATCGCTCCCGTGACTCCATCCATTGGTGAGGGACTCATTAGATTCGGGTATCTTGATCTTCTTCTTGTGGCTTTTTGTTGCCGTCTTCTTGGGTTTGCGGTCGGCAGGATCAAGTCCTCTCCTCCGATTCCTTTGTCGCTCGATCGCGCCCTTCGTGTCGAGCCGCCTCGGCTGGCAGTCTGCGCAAAAGTGATCGAGACCTTGGATATATTCGCTTGACGGAACGATACCTCGGTCGTCGATGTAGTAACATTCGGTGTGTTGCCAAGTGTCGCATCGTTCGCAGTACACCGTGTTTCCATCGTCCTCTTGAAAGCCACAAATGCATTTGATGGTGTAGTCTTCCACCTCTTCATGATCCTGGTCCTGTCCATGCTTGACAAGAGTAGGTAAGGAGCCGGCGATCGACCAAGAGGGTGGCGCTGTGTGCGTGTCGGGAAAGGAATCGGTCATAATATGACAGATAGGGACCCTTGCTCTACGGGTATGATGAGGATAGAATGGAAGATGGTCGTGGCCTGAATCGCATGACTTGTGCTTGCGAAACGGCTTGTTACCCTCTGGCCTGTTCACTTCAGTGGCTCAAACTCGAAGGAAACATCAACTGCCTTGGTTGAGTTCCCAATGTTTAGACAGAGCAATGATGCGACCAGGCGAGAGAAAACTTCATTAACTTCGGACTCGATCATGAGGCGACTGCATCCAGAGACTCGTACGTGGACTCTATTCGAGTATCGTAGACTGAAATCTTGAACATTCGACGGTTCGGGGTGTCAAGGAGGGAGATGAGTCGATCGCTGGCGGTCTGGACGAAGGCTGTGTGCACAAAGGGGCGTTTATGGCGCGTATAGAATATGATGGAACTAGGATAAGGAGTAGGCCATTGCGAACGGTGGATGAAGAAAAGGATGGATGAGCAGGCAGAGACGAGGGTGTGTTGTTTTTGGAGTAGATTTGGCTTCGAGAGATTGGAAATTGAAAGAGGAGCGCACTGAGCGGAAAAGAACGCCTTGGCGGCGCAGACGCTAAAAGAGGGGTGAAGACGCTAACATTTGCAGCCTGCTGCTCGAGTGGAAAATGTTGATGGAGACTCTTTGCGAGACGTCAATAACCATAGGTAGTCATGTCCCTTGTAATAGCCATCTCGTACTTTAGTATGCACATCAAGACGGCGCCTGCTCCCGGTATAGCCGCCTGCCCTACGCCATATTGGCAGCTTGGGGAACCTGCGACTCTCCGTGAGAGATAGCCTGGCAAATGAAAGTGAAGGATAACCCATAGTTGCTAGAAGTATTCGGAGTGGTGAGTACCATTTGTCGGTGTTGGCAGACGCGGCGGACTCCAATTAGAGATTGTAGGAGAACGTGTTTGCTTCAGATGGAAGGCAAACAGGAAGGAACGCAGCCGTTGAACAGGTGATGTGGCACTCTCAAGTACGGATGTTGGGAGGCAAACAAGTGAAACGGCTTCTACTACGAAAGCGAGAACACTACTCCTGTAATAATGAATTCAGCACAGTATTTATTATGAAGACTCCAAGGGCGAAATGAATGCTCGCTCTTGAAGCATATGTTGTAGATATATAACAGGGAAGACATCTCGCCCACAATGTACCCAATGCTGTAGGTCGTGGTGTACTATCTCCCGTGAAGGAGGATCCATAGTGCCTCCGCTCTTGCAGTCCATTTCCATACAACCAAATAGCTTGCACCCATTCTCGAATATAGAAAATGGCGTGGAAATCTATCAGAATAGTTTAATGGTGTTACTATTTCGAAGCTCAAGCCTGTGGCGCAGTAAAGCTTGGCGCCTCACCTTCCGTCATTCAAAAATCAGTGGTCTCGTGGTTTACGAGCAGTCGTACTCCACTCTCACCATCGAACATTAAAGTCTTGCTACCAAAACTACAGCGTCCCTCACAGCAATCATGAAGCTCGCTACCACCCTCACCCCGCTACTACTTGCCGCATCTACTTCCGCCTCCCTCTTCGGCGGCACCCAACGTGTCCTCGAGGACAAGCCCAGGGTGCCTGGCGACAACCCACTGGTCTTCTGCCAAGATACCTCCGATTACATTCTGACGATCGACTATGTTGATCTATCCCCAAATCCTCCCAAAGCGTGAGTCGTCCCTCTGCCACGACAGTCTCAGTGAGCTTTAGCGCTAATACATCTCGCAGCGGGGAAACACTCAGCATCAAAGCCAAAGGGAATTTTACACAAGAGATCTTGCAGGACGCATATGTCAATCTACAAGTCAAATATGGTCTGATCCGCTTGATCAACCAAAAGACAGATCTTTGCGAGCAGATGAATAACATAGACGAAGAATGTCCTCTGAGCGGAGAGAAGGTCGTTACAAAGGATGTCGATCTACCAAAAGAGATTCCACCAGTGAGTCTCACATCTTGAGGATGTACCATTAGCCAATCTATCTGACGACTATTCCAGGGCAAGTACACTATACTTGCGGACGTCTTCACCAAGGACAACGACCGAATTACTTGTTTAGAGGCTAGTATGAAATTCGGGGTGAAGTAGATGCGATGACATGACTGCTCATTCCCTAATCTCGCTTGTACAGGTGGATCATCTGAGACTACGCATTGCCAAGCGGGTGCTGGCGTTCATGGGTTCTGCAGCAATACTAGAAATCATAATATGTGTGCCTGGCGATATGGAAGTGGTTACATATTCACAAAGTCTTTATCATAGTTGTGCAAAGGCCATACGCACCCTCAGTATGCCTCCGCTATTCTCAATGAAAGGCATTGCCTCCAAATTTGGCTCCTTGATCTTTATGCCGTGCAACCATGGCGCACGTGGACATGCCCCAATAGTCAAAATAATTATGGTTGTCGTAGACTCATTACTCCCCAAACAACCTTCTAACCCTCCTTAAAACGCTATCCTTCTCGGGGTCGTACGGATGGTCCTTGCTCGGTATCTCCAAAACGGCAGGGAAAGCCTCGGTGTATTTATCAACTCGATCTCTTATCTTCTCAGCAATCTAGATAAAAGTCAGCTTCACTCTACTTCTACATGTTCCTTCGTGAGTGAAAAGGGCGTACATGTTGATTTATAAGCAGAATAGCAATGTCCTTCCTTGTTTGCGTAAAGTTATCGAACGCCTGTTCAATCGTAGAATTTTCGGTTTTGGCGTCGACGACGAGGAAGTTCTTCTGGGCATCAGGAGGTTGGGTCACATGCTATAAAGAACATCAGCCAGTGTTCGATCTGCGACGATTGGTAGTGAGAGATTTCTCGGGGCCTTACCCCAATGCCCGCAAGCAGCAGGCCTGTGCAAGAGTCCTGAAGTACTGTCAGCCTATGCCCAAGATGTTGGTAGAAGATACCAAAGGCTTTCCTCACCTCATCACCTATGACGGCTAGGAAGTGCCGGTCTTTATATGCTGACGGTGGAGCTGCCATTATGAGTAGGGTCTGTAGAGAGAGAAGGATGTTGCGTCGCTACGAAATGACAAACGAAGCAGACCCGACCTTGTAGCCCCGACCCTTTTAGGTAAGGAGTGAAGAGCGGGCCGATCCTTGACGGGTCTAAACTCTATATTTCCGTTGTTTTCCCGGCCCGACTAGAATTGGGAGTACCACTATGGTACCTTAATCCTCTACATGTGTTAGAGTAGTGACTGTAAACACGCGCTTCCTTCTTTACAAACTCAGCGCTATGGAGAAGTCGAGATTTTGAACCCAATGAGCCTTCGCTAAGATCTCCTAGCACATTATCATAATGGCACCGCGACTTGTTCGTCGACGTCCACTAGCAGATCGCATCAAAGCCTTTCTTAACCCTCTCGACTTCCTGCTTTGGCTTTCTGAGGAGCTAGACTCCAGTGACTGGGATCAGTGGCAGAAGGAATGGGGCACCCCAATCGGTATCTTTGCGAACTTCGTGTTCCTAGTTGCAAGAGCAAATAGTGGACCTAGCACAAGGAGAAGAGGGGATGATGTCTTCGGAGAAGATGTCGGGTATACAAGCTGGCTGGCGTGGTTTGTGCGTGTCCTACTGGTCTATGTGGTGTTCAACTATGACTGACTGAGGCATAGGCCGCATTCATTGTACATCTTCTCTCCCTGCTGGCCTTTATCAATGCTGCATATACCTTTTACCGCCAAAGGCATTACAGGCTTTTCGAAAGCTCTGTCGATGCTGTTCCAAGTACGCCATCTGCTCATCGTGTCCGAGTAGACTCCTCGCCCGTCGCTTCGTCTCCCTTACGCTTCCTCTCGAACATGCTTGCTGGAGAAAATGCAGAGGCTAGGTCACATCCGGATGCTACCAGAGATGTTTGGGAGATTGCAGTGTGGGATCCTACTCCGATATCGCTCCGAATGTTCTGTCTCTTCAGCCCCGGACATGTGTTAGTTTATTGGCTTTTCCTGCCAACTGCAATCTCTGATCCGCGGCCGAGCACGACTGTGATAACGACAATGATCCTGGCAGGCTTGCTATCCGCTCAGCTTCTCCTTCTTCAGACAAGCTTCTCACAGCAATCAAAAGATTCCTCTGTTATTCACAAGGAAGTGATGAACGAATACGATACGAAATACGTCCATCCCCGTACTCAGCCGCTCATGCGAGATGTGGGCACTCAGTTCTCAGTCTCTGAAGCTCCTGCGAATAGTTTACCGCTTTCCGAAGATGAGTATGACTCCGTCGATGTTTACCCTCCGACCTTCATCATCAATAGAGGGTTTCACACAAAGCCTAATCCTGCCTACGTGAAACATGTCGATCCCGAAGGCTCCTCTTATCGGCCGAGCTCCTCTAGAGGAGTTGCAACAGGAGTGGCATCGACGATCCAAACTCCGCTTCATCTCCGGGATGCGTCATCTCCTATCCGTCCGCAGACAGCCATACGCCAGCCTCAGTTCAGAGGGAGCGGAGTTGGGGACGGTGGAAGCCTAGGTGTCTTTTCGCACGCAAATTCGCCGCTTCGCAAGTCCGCATCTACTAATTTCGTGGGTTCTAATGGGCACCGAGAGAGGAGCTTGAGTCCCGTCAAAAGGGAGGTTAGTCCCCTGAAAAGAAGCAGTCTTGCTCCAATGCCCGGCGGGCAGCGGATGGGCCGTCTACAAGGCCCATCTGCTAGGAGGGAAAGTAGGAAATTCTAGAGGAGGAGTGAAGAAGTGGTCCCTACCCCGATAACCACTACGACTCCCAAATTCGGCTTCAATTCCTATTAGGAACGAAACAATTGACTAGAGCTTCAGGCATTCACCGATCCATTCTCGCCCAGCAGACGTTCAAGCCATTTCGGTCTGTATGCCAGCTCGAGAAACAAGAATATGTGACATTTGCGGCTCCATTTAAGGTGATGTTGATCGGTTGGAAACTCCAAACGGTAAACAAGTCATCATTTTGCGTCGCAGCGCAAGCATTGGCTGACCAGATTTGCAGCGCTTCACAGAAGCCGTGCGATCATCGAATGGCAAGCAGGAGGTGTTCTTTCCAATCCGAAGCATGTGAAGCAGCCAGACTTGTCCTTTTGTTTTAGAAGCATGATGGCTACTTCCAAACCCGTTAGGATGCTATGCAATGATAAGGCAGATAGTGCAACATCTACAATAGCCAGAGCTAGCTCTTACTTAGCCAACAATCTCAAGTTTCCATGCATTGTCGTCATTTCTTATCGTGTATAACCTAGTGCGCTGCCCTCAGCAACGAGGAATGTTCCAACATTCCCCTCGTGCAATGCCCTCGCCAGCATCTTCAGCCACCTCGACCAAAGCCGGAACCCTGTCTCATCCAAAGCGCAAACAGCAACGCTCCTCATCATTTCCTGCACTTGCAGGACTGAAATCCTTCCGTAAGAAGACCTTGCCCAAGCCCCATTCACCTCGTGACCCTTTCGAAGTTGCTCCTGGCATTCTGAACACCGACGCAAGTGCCAAGGTGTTTGGCTACGTGGACACTGACGATGAGCCTACCAACTCGAGAAAGCAAAGCGTGCAGTCGAAAAAGCGTGATCGAGTCGAGCCAGCTCCAGACAAGCCTGCGCCTATCAGGAGTGGGAGGAGAGGTATGAGGATGGTTAGCAGCGACGATCGGCTCACGGCAAGAGGGGCCAATCCAAGGACGGGGCTTGTGAGTCCATTCGTTACAAGTGATAGCGAGGCAAGCCATGGTCACGATTACATGACTGCTGCACGGTCTTTTGTAAAAGTACGAACACGCAGTGGAAAATGGAAGCAGGGTGGCCTTGGCTGGAGTCTGGTCGAGAGTCCGCTGCTGAGTCCAATCGCTCAGAGCACCAACGGCCCACCGACTCGACAGGTATCGGTGAAAGAGTTGGAGGATAAGTTGCTGGTCGAGATGCCGAGCTTAGATAATCCTGAGCCTGTGAATTTGACGGACCAGCAGGTCCGGCAATATCAAGAGCAGATGGCAAGAATACGCAGGCAGGAAGGGAGTGATGCTATCGTTGATCCCGATACATTACCCTCCCCAAGACAATGGACACCAGAAGGGCCAAGCACACCACCGAAAAAATTGCACAAAATCTTCAAGAGGAAGAAAGTTGGAAGTGGAATACATGCCCGCGATTGTTCCACTGAGACAGTGGTTGTCAATGAGCAGAAGCGGGCTTCCTCGATGCCAACACCAAGGCATGGTGTAAGAGAACAGCAAAGGGTAAGAATCATAACACCAAGCAATACACCCAGAGAGCTGTCGTCAGACACGGGAGTAAAATTCAAGGACCCTTTTTTAGGCCAACGGCAGGTGGCCCCTCCCGACCAGACACAGATCGCTGCACAGTTTCAATACCCTCAGACCAAACCTCAAGAGGTAGCCCACCGCCAGTCCCCACCTCAAAGACCAAGCCTGTTCAAAGAAGACTGCCCCGTTCCACGAGTTATTCCGACCTTGAGCCAATGCCTACCCCATATCCACTTCCAGCACCCGAGCGAATTCGCCAGTCTAGGATCACCTTCGTATCGGCGCCCAAACCAGCTACTACCTGCTCGTCTACGGCCGCTGGATCAACAAAAGAAACTTGTAGAGGATGCTTGCATCAGCATCAGCACTTTCACTACCACTTCAGCTCAGAAGCCCTCCAAAGACCAGAGGCCAAGGCCGCAGAGGCAGGACGGGAACAACGCCGTTCCGAGAGCGATCCAGCCTCCCCAAGAGAGCGAGGTATCAAAGGAGAACCACCCCCAGGTTCAGGCAGATACACCAATGCAGAGGCAACGGTCATTTACCAACTTCAAGGCAAGATCCCAAGAATCGACGAGGAAGCCACTACAGAAGCAGCCACTAGCCACGGACATGAAGACAAGAACCCCAGATCCCACGACGAAAACCCAAAGGCTAGATCCCGGAAGCGCGAACAAGATCATGGCGAGGTGTCCAGACTCGTCGAGGAGAGTCCACAGCCTGGGCGCCGGGAGCACAGCCAAAATGGCTTGGTCCCCAGGACCGACGACGAATTTCCAAGGACTAAGTCTCGGAAGCGCAGATATCGTTCGCGAACCCGTTCAGAAAAGCCAAAGAGATGGGGTTGGTACCACCCATACGTACGCCCTCCCTGGTAATCAGCCAGCGAAATTTGCTGTTTGGAATGATGTATTCACTGGTCATTGGGCTGAGGTTCGTGAAGATGAAGATGACGGAATTTCAGACCAGGTAGATGCCACGAAGGACAAGCTACCGGTTCGAAGACACTCCATGGGAAAGGAAATGGCGGGCGTATGGGTGGACGCAGTCGAAGGTCAGCTTCGGCTTTCAACAAAGATGGGCTATGTTCAACAAGGCGGATATGACATGCTTTGCTACGTTTTTTTGACTTTGCATCACTTGCCGTCTGCCGTTAAAGTTCTGAGGACGCCAGATGTAAGGGCTCAGGATTACCTGATTGCGTTAAAGGATGTGGTGCTGGCGGGTGCGTATATAGTGGTGCTGCTTATTGCCTTGATGGTTGCCCGCAAGGTCGCGTTTATGGTTGCGAGGGTTCTGTATTGGGTCTTGCATCCTATGGATATGGTTCTGACAGTGCTCAAGTGGTGCATCATGAGCTAGTGTACACTAGTTCAAGGCAGTCTCCCTAAAGCAGTATCTCTTCCCAAATTGCCATTCTTCAACGCTCTTAGAGCGATGTTTTTAATCAATCAGTGTAGTGCGTAATGATCACTATCCTTTTATGAGTTTGCGGGTACTATCTTCGGGACCAGACACACGCCTGCCGTTGTGATGGTGGCCTACTTCAGACCTGTTGCCATCGATGAAACCTCCTAGTGTAAGCAACGTTACGTGGCTCTAGTCGTCCTCAAGCTGGTTCGGTCTCGGCAAATTCAATGTATTTCCCGCCTAAGCTTTCTCTCCAAAGGTGGACTTTGCCATTGTCCCCAGTCGACGCTAAAGCACTACCTGTATAAGATATCAGTAGCATAACTCTCCAACTAAAGATACTAGAGTACGACAGACCATCGTAGATCCATCGAACTTTCCATACAGGTGCGCCATCCCCATGTGTTAGGACGCCTGCTTGCCTCGATTCGTGCTTCATTCGATTAGAGCTATCACGTCTAGCTGGTGTATGGCGAGACATGCCAGCAAGACCAGCACCAATTCCAGATGGTACATTCCTCTGGTCAGCGGGAGATGCGCTGGATTGGCCATTCAAGTGAGGCGACTTTGCTGCAAGTCCGCTTGATGTTCCATCAGAGTCATCGCGAACGTCAACTTCGAAAATTCGGATAGTACCATCGTCGCAGGCTGCAGCAATCACGCCACAAGAGCGAAGGCAACCAGGAGCCCAAGCTACCTCGTTGATCTGTACGGTGTCGGTATGCATGGTGAGGATCTCGCACAGCTGCGCATTGCCTTGCGAGTGATCATTAGGCCTGGTAGCATGAAATATCTTGATGGAATTCATGGCGGATACAGCCAACGAAAGCGTTTTGGCATCATCTCCAGTATATGTTGCATTATTATTCGAGCTTTCGGAATGCCCGAAAGACAAGCTGAATCTGGCTTCCGTGCCTCGAGGACATTGTCCAAATGGATAGAATGAGTCAATCTGGCTCCAGGATTTCAGCGTTTCAGGATCTACAGGTTCGAGCAAGCTGAGCAGGCCATCATGCGTCATCAAACAGAGGACGATGTCGTTGTCCACTGTCGTAGACCCAAAGCAGACGTAAGATACGTGGTTGGGTGGACTTTGAGCAAAGAAGCATTTGAATCTTCGACCTTGGCCAGCCAGCTGGGATGAGTCTTCTTGCCACACTTTGAACTTATTATCACCGCCAATGGTAGCAAAGTATTGACCCAGGCTAGACGCAATCCATTGTACCTTCGCATCTTCAGCATCTTTCCGTCTGAACAAGTAGCAACGCTTACATCCAGAATCTCGGCGTCGTGTCCACGCCATTGATCTACCAATGTCCATGCATTGTCTTGATCTATGTTGTAGACTCGGATTTTGTGATCTGCGGAGCAAATCACCATCCTAGTGCCAGAGGTGTTGAAGCTGGCAGCTAGCACAATATCGGCCGCAGCATTTTCGAAGCTCTGGAAGCCATTGCTGATAGGCTCAAGGTTATTATCGATGTCAGAGTCCTTCATTCTCTGGCAGCTCGGTGGGGGTTCTACGAGTCCTTTACATATTGAACCGAGGGGCTTGGAGTGCCTAAAGTACTTTGGCAGTGCCTGACTAGCAGTGTTTGGCAAGAGTTGATAAAGTATTATCACGATTAGACGCGCCTTGGCAAACGCGCTAAGGAGATCTGTCTTCATAGTCAAATCTCACATATGTATCATTCCAAGCAATGCTCAGAGATTAACTACCGATGACTTCGGCCCTTACAGGGGCGGAGGCGTGGAGCCTTTTGGCGCTCTCTGCTGCCTGTGTCGGTATCATAGTCAACACCTTTCATGGGGAGGGCGAGCCCCTAATCGCTTCATTAGCATTCAGCGGCATAGCATTTGCGTTTGCATTCAGCCTGATCCGATGGCTCGGAGAGACATTCATGAGGGCCAACCTCAAGGGTCGAGATATGTCGAAGCTCAAGAAGACTGAAATGTACGAAAAACTAAATAAAATTTACATAAAGATCTGCTGCTAATGATATAATACAGTCCAGAGACTATGGGAGCTATATGTGCTGTTGTCTATCTTCTTATAATAATCGTGTTCATACCGTTTCCATTCTACAAAGATATTGTCGCAGCTACATCAGGTGGTGGCAATAAGGAATTCGTCATAGAACCCGAGCACGCCGAGAATGGTCGAATCCTCCATCGATTTCCCCATAATAAGGTAGGGGCACAACTCGTTTATTGCTAAGAATGATCAAACTGACTGGCCTCTCTTGAAGCTTGCATCATACCTCTCGGCGATTCTGTCTTTACAATCGGTGGTTCTCTTGGGCATTGGCGACGATTTATTCGACATTCGGTGGCGGCACAAGCTCTTCATTCCGGCTTTTGCTTCAATACCAATGCTCGTGGTCTACTTCGTTGACTATGGTGTTACTAATGTCGTCGTCCCTGTTCAGCTGGAACCGTATCTGGGTAGCATGGTCGATTTGGGATGGATCTACTACGCCTACATGGCCGCAATTGCCATTTTCTGCCCCAACAGCATCAACATCTTAGCTGGCATCAATGGTATCGAAGTTTCGCAGTCAGTCGTGATTGGCTTCTTATTGTTGGCGAACGATGTTCTCTCACTGTACGCTGCTCCGAGCAGCCCTACGCCTCATCCGGCTACCGACCCGCACCTGTTCTCCATCTATCTCTTATTACCATTCATTGGGGTCTCTATAGCTCTATGGTGGCATAATTGGTATCCAGCAAAGGTCTTTGTAGGTGACACCTATTGCTACTTCGCGGGTATGGTCTTTGCCATTGTGGGTATCCTTGGACACTTCAGCAAAACGCTCCTCTTGCTATTCGTGCCCCAGATTGCCAACTTCATCTACTCTGCGCCGCAGCTGTTTCGCCTCATACCTTGTCCAAGACATCGTTTGCCGCGATTCAATCCGCGAACCGGACTCCTAGAACCATCAGTGACGCAGTGGCAGCGGCCTCCATCAAAACAAGTGGCTAGGTTCTTGACACTGCTCAAATCTTTACCAGTGCCCTTGGTCCAAATCGAGAGAAATAGCAAGGGCGAAATTGTGGAGTCTACGAATTTCACAATACTCAATCTGTGGCTTGTCTGGTTTGGCCCCAAGAGAGAAGATCGCCTTGCCATCGAGCTCCTCATAATGCAGACAGTCTGTGGCGTGTCTGGATTGTTCGTGAGGCACAAGCTAGCTCTGTTGGTATTTAGACAAGACAATAGAATATAGATCAGTGATGTTCAAAACAGTGGTGCGACTACGATCAATATGTTGAAGGTGCACGTGCCTTGACCAATAGGAAGCAGCTGATTATAGATGACGTATTTTGCGTTTAGATGAGGACAAAACCAAAAACCGAAAAACGAAAAACCAAAAAACGATCTACGGCCCTACCGCGTAGGCTTTAAAACTAGATAATCCGCTAATAATAACACGGTAATTATATAATAAATTATTTAGAATATAAGTTACGTACGAGTATAAATTTATTTTAATTATTTTTTATATAAGTATAAACTATTATTAAGTTATTAGTAGAAGTTATTTTATTTATTTAATTTTAAATATTTTTTAAATTACGATTCTTTAACTAACTTTAAAGAATTATATAATAATATTTTAAAAATATAATATAATTATAAATTATATATAAAGAGACTATTATTCCCGGTATTTAGGCGATTTATTATATAATATTTTAAAATTAATTAAAGAACTAGGGTTTAATTAATATTTAAAATAAATTATATATAATAACTCTTATTTAATTAATTTTTAAAGATTATATAATAATACTCTAAAAATATAATATAACTTTAAATTATATATAAAGAGATTATTTTTCTTAATATATTAAGGATTTATTATATAATTATTTAAAATTAATTAAGAAATTATAATTTAAAAAGTATTTAAAATTAAATATATAATAAAGTTTCTATTTAATTAATTTTAAAATATTATATAATAAATTATCCTTAATATAAATTATATCGTAATTAATTATAAAGTATATCCGAGGATAATAATATAATTAATTTATATAATATAATATAAATAATAGGGTTAAGAGTTTATATTAAAAATTCTTTATATAATTTTTTTCCCTTTTTTCCCTCTTTTTATTATATATATTTATTTTTTAACTCTTTTTTATATAATTTTTTAATTTTATTATATAGTAATTAATTATTATATAAATAATTTAAATAAATATAATTATTTTTTATTATTTTAATTATATTAATAATTATATTTAATTTAATATTACTAATTAAGGTCTTAGCCTCTTTATATATTCTATATTAAATTAAATTATACTCGGTTTTTTAAATCGAAATATTATCGTTTAATTTTTAATTATAATAATAGCGCGAATTTATATAAACCGCTCGTCGTATATTAACGTAATTTTAATATAAAGTTATAAATATCTTTCTTTTACTACTCCTACTCTCCGCCGAGTAACCGGGCTTTATATAATATATTCTATATTAAAATTAATTAATTTTAATAAAGGGAAGGTATTCCTTAAATAATAATACCTATTTAATTACTTTAGCGGGTTATATAGTAATTATAAATAATAAGATTATATAGTTTATTATTTTATATATAACGATACGTTTAAAGCGCCGTCGGATAAATTAATAAATAGTAATAAAGATAAAGAGAGTAAAAAATCGTAAAAAAACTATAAAGAGTCAGAGTCGGAGTTAGTGGGTATTAAAAATAATAAAAATATTATTATTAATTTATTAAATAGAGTAATCTCTATAGTAATTTTTATATAATAAATAATTTACTTTTTTTCGAGCCTCTAAAAAGTATACCGGCTAGTATAATAAAATATTTAAATAAGAATATATATAAGTATATTACTTAAATAGGTTTAATTATAATTTATATTTCTATATAATAATTAAAATTAATAGGTTATACGAGTTAATAATATTTTAATAAACTATTTATATAACTAAAACGAGGATAGACTAATATATATTTTATTTAATTAATTAAATAATTTTAATTTATTTATTATACGAGAGGTTAAGTTCTTAAAGAATATTTCTTTAATTAATTAAATTTATTTATTATACGAGAGGTTAAACTCTCGAAGAATATTTCTTTAGTTAATTAAATTTATTTATTATATAAAAGATTAAGCTCTCGAAGAATACTTCTTTAATTATCTAAATCTATTTATTATATAAAATATTAAGTTTTAAAATATATTATTATTTTACTTTTTTTTACTTCCCTTACTTTTTTTATTATTATAAATTATAATTTTCTCTATTATCTTCGTCTAATTTCTTATATAATTAAATAGCGAAGTATTATCTATTTCTATATAATTAAATTAGCGAGTATTCCTAGTTATTATATAATTAAATTACCGAGTATCTATCGTTATATAAATAGTAAATATAGTTTTATTAACTTTTATATAAGAGATAATAGAAGTAGTCTCGATTTATTATAATATAAACTCTAAAGTTTACTATAAAGTAATATTAAAAAAGAATTTTTTAATAAAAATAATTATATTTATTTCGTTTATAATAAACTCTAAACTTCGATCTCGTAATATTATCTAAATCCGATTATTTAACGAGAGAGGTACCGAAGATAATATTATATAATCGAAGTAATAGCGAACCGGATTTTTAGGAAATTTATTATTACTTTAAAAAAACTTTATATAAAACTATTTCCGAGCTAGTATCTAAGATTTTAGTTCTAGTTTTAGATTTTATATATAAAACTCGCTTTTAACTATTATATAAAACTCGTTTTTAATTATTATATAAAGTTTATTCTTAATTATTATACGAGGTTTATTCTTAATTACTATAGGAGGTTTAGGTTAAGTTTTATTCTATAATAATAAAGTTTTTTTTATTATATAAAGATTAGGGTTTTATTTAATAAATTATTTATCTTTTTCTTTAAATTAGAATTCCGGTTTAATTATCAATAAATTAAATTATTTAAAAAGTATTAATTTTTAATAAATTAAAATAATTATATATTTTTTATCTTTATTCGTCTTTTTAAACTAATTACCCTCGAAGAGTTATTTTATTATACGAGTATACGAAGTACTTTTAAGTAATTTATATAAGATTTTATTTTTAATTATTTAAATAAAGAATTATTTATTAATAAGAATTCGGTAGTTATAATATAATTTCTAAAAATATATTCGCTTTAATAAAAAAGTATTCTCGATTAAATTAAAATAATTTTAAATTTCGCGCTATAAGATATAAATAGTCACCGAATCTAGGAAATATATAATATAACTATATTATAGAATTAAGAAATTAAAGAGTCTAAATATCTAAATATTTAATATCGAGTTAAAATATAATATTATTATTTAGGATACCTCCGATTAAAATAAATTATACCTCGCGTAGTTATATTTATATATTAATTTAAATTTTTTAATTAATTAACGAAGTTTTCGTTTTTTAATTTAGTAGAGGGTATCGAGTAAAAGTAATTTATCGTTTTAATTTAATAATATAGTTTTAATTATATAATACGAACTTCTTCTTTTACTCTAGTCTCTTATATATATAAAAGAATATAAATAATTATTAAGAACTAGCGCTCCCTCCGTTATTTTAATTAATTAAAGATAATTTTAATTAGTATATTCACTATTTAATTTATTCAAATTTAGATAGAACCGACTTTAGTTATTATATATAAATAGGAGGCTCGTTTATATAATACTTAATTTTATAAATAAAGGGGTCGACTAGTAATAAAGTAAATTAAATATAATTTAATTTAAATAAATTATCGATATTAATTACTTAAGAAATTAGTTATATAATTAAAAAAAGATAAGAATAAGATTTATATTAATCGAGGATTTATAATATTATAGACTTTATAATATCGAAGATCCCGAGTATATATTTGAGATTTATCTTCGTTTAAATTTATTATATAATAAAGTTAAAAGGAAATTAAAGAGAAAATAAATTATTATATAACGGAATTTAAACTTTAAACGTTATTATATAAAAAGATTTAAAGACTATTATATAAAAAGATCTAAAGATTATTATATAAGAAAGTCTAAAAACTACTATATAAAAAAATTCAAAGGTTATTATATAAAAAGATTTGAAGACTATTATTTAAAAAGGTCTAAAGACTATTATACGAGAAAATTTAAAAACTATTATATAAGAAGGTTTAAATATTATTATACGAGAAGGTTTAAATACTATTATATAAAAAACTTTAAAGATAAAACGAGAGATTAAATAAATTACTATATAAGAAAATATTTATATAATATTTATTAAAGTCTTTAATTAGGCCTCGAAGGATTTGGATAAAGTTTCTTTATATAGTAAATTCCCCGATAATATATTATAAATTAATTATTAATTTAGTTTATCTTAATTAAATTTATTTTTTAACTTTAAATATTATTCTAATCTAGGGTTATATTTACTAATTTCGTAGTTATTAATTATTATACGAAGGGCTTAATAATATTTAAATTAAAATAATTCGCGTTAATATTTAAAGATTACTAACGGTAAATAAGAATTAAAACCTCGATTATATAAAAAGTTATTATATTATATAAGGGTAGATAATAAAAGATATATATCTTTATCTATATAAGAAAATTAACCTCGTATTATTAATTTAGAATAATAAAAATCTTTATAATTATTAATTATATAATTTAAATACTTAAACGGAAAAAGTTTAGCGCCTATTATATAATATATATATAAAGATAAAAAGGGTTAAATATTATTATATAATATAAATCTTAAAGATAAAAGGGCTCGATTATAACTATATAATATATATATAAAGATAGAAAGAGTTAGATATTATTATATAATATAGATTTTAGAGATAAAAGACTTTATTATTATTATATAATATAAATATTTAAATAAAAGAAATTAATTTATTTTAATTAATAATATCCCGCCGAAACTTTTTAAATTTCTCGGTATTTATTTTAAAAATATATTTTTTATTTTCTATTTTTTATTTTTAATTATTAAAATAAATTATATAATCTCCCCGAAATTATTTTCAAGTAGTAGAGTTATTTACGAATTTAATATATATTTTAATTATCTACGAATTACTCGACTTATAGACGGATAATAAAAAAGTAAATTATAAAAAGAGTAATTATATCCGTATTTTTATTCTTTAAAAATTAATTTATTATATAAAAATTTCCGAAGAATTAAATTTATATCTCGGTTATAATTTTATTTAATTAAGCCTATATAATATTTAAGGCCGCTAGCGTAGAGTTAGTAATTTAATAATAATATAAAAAACGTAAAATAGTTACGGGGTTTATTATTAAATAGTTTTTAAATCTTAAATTTAATAATAGAACTAATCTCTAAGGATTCTAATAATACGAGGGAATATTAACTCGATATAAAATTATTAAAAGTTAGAACCCCGCGATATTAAGGCTAGAATTTTATATTAATAAATAATAATATTATAAAGATAGCGAAACGTAGGTATATATAATATACTAGCGCCTTTAGCGGGGCGTAGGTATATATAATATATTATTACTTTATAATTACTTTCTTCTTTAGACCTTAATCTCTAGGTATTTGAATACTTTAATTAAAAAATATTTATTAAAAAATATTTAAACCCCTTAAGAGAAATAAGAGAAAAAAGTTATTAAATATAATAGTATTATTATATAATAATCTAAATATAAAATTATATACTTTATTTTTTAATACCTATAATACTAGTTACCGAATAATATTTAATTAATTTATCGAAGTTTATTAATAAATCTTTAAACCCTCTAAAAGAAATAAGAGAAAAGAGTTTTCTAGTTTATACTATTAGTCCTATAGTATTAATATATAGTATTAATATATAGTATTAATATATAGTATTAGTTATAAAACGATATAAAACTAATCCTATAATATTATAAAATAATATTAATAATAGAAAAGTAATATTACTATACTATTTCTACTATATAATAGTACTAGTAGTAAATAAATAATATATTTATAAACTATCCCTATAGCGCTAAAATATAGTAATAATAAATAATTAATTAAATAATATTTCTTTCGTCTCTATAATAATATTATATATAATAATAACGGAGCGAAATAGTATATATTATTATTCCTATAACGCTTATAGTATTTGTAGTAAATATAGTATATTATATTATTCTTATAGTATTTATAGTACTAGTAGCGGAATAGCGGTAACTACCTTTACTATATACTCTTATTATACTATAATAAATACTAGTAGTAAAGTATTATATATAAACGGTATAGTTTTAATATTATACCCGGAAATTAATAATAATATAACTATTATAGTAACGGTTATATCTATTAATAAAAGCGAGGTAGTAGAGCGGAGGCGCGTATCAATATATAATAATAATAAAGTATTTAGCGCGACGGTTTATTATTAAAATAAATTTACTCGTTTATTTATTTTCTCTCTTCGTAACTTCTTTACTCTTTTTATATATTATTACTTTAATTTTATAATAGTATTCTAGTATTATAACTAATATATAAATAATACTCTCGTTATATATAACTTTTTTTTAACTCTATAAATAACTCCTATTTATTAATAGTATTAATTTATTCTAGTTATAAATATACTTTATAAATATAGCTAGACCGCTATTAGCGCGACTATATAATATTAATTATAATAGTAGTTTACTACGCTTTATAGCTCCTTTACCGAGTCTATTTCTATTAATTTAATAATAATTATATTCGAGATACGTCCCCTTCTTATATACTCTATTATATTAATTATTATACTACGGAATAAGAAAGGGAAGGGAAGGGAATAATTCTTATTTCTTTCTCTTCTAATAAGAAAGAGAGTAGAAAGGAAAGAGTAAAGACTATTAAAAAAGAAAAGAAATTATTTATTATTCTTTTTCTTCCTTCCTAGGTAGAGTTAATAATATAAATAGACCTAAATATTTATTTAATACGTTTATTAATTATATTAATCTTTATTTATATCGCGATTAATAATAAATATTAATATATTTTAAATCTTTTAAATACGTTTTAAATTAATAAAAAGAGAGTTTATTCCTTTAATATTATCGTAGTAAAACGAGCGCTTTATAAAGAAGGATATATATTTATAAATTTAATTAATACTAATTAATATACGTTAAATTTTTCGAATAAAAGTATATTATTTAATTAAAATAGAATTTATTATATACTAACTACGTAGTATTTATATATAAAAATTATTAAAGTTATTTATATTAAATAATATCGGTAAGTCCGGAAAAATAGTTCTATAAAATCGCTACTTAATCGGTGCAAAATGCGCATTTTGCAGCCTTGGCAAATCTTGGCGCCAAGATTTTTAAGTTAGAGTTAAGGTCTACGCGGGAGCGCTAAACTTAATCCTAAAAGTAACTTTATAGCCCTATAGGACAACGCTAGTAAAAATCTAATTCAAAATTCGGAATCTAGGCTAAAAATAGATTTAGTAATATATTTATATTCCTATATAGGGGCCCTAGTCTAGATACTCTTAAAAGTTAAAGTCAAAAAAAAAAGTTACTAAATCGGTGTAATATCGGTGTATTCTCGGTACATAATGCGCTTAGAATACGGGACATGAGTAGATACGAATTTCTAGTATTTTATATAATTTTAGTACAAAATACGTAAAAATCGGGGTTTCTAGATTTACCGATAAATATTATTACCCGTTAGATTTATTATTAGCGCCGCGCTAATAACGGATCTCTAAAAGATCTCTACTTTTCTTTTATTTCTAGACTTAACGAATTATTTATTTTATAAATAACTTCGTTAAATTATTTAACTCCTTTATTATTTAATTATTTAATTATCGGTTTTTATATTATCGTATTTGATTCGATAGTAAACTTTATTTATTTACTACTAGATTATATAAATCTTATTATTAATAATTTTTAAATAAGATTTTAAATCGACGTCTTAATTTAAATAATATAAAAATTAGTATAAATAATTAAATTAGTATCTAGTATCGGTAAAGTAGTAAGCCCGTATTTTATTAAAAAAGACGGAAAAGACGCTTAGATCTATTTAGCTTATATACTAGCCCTAGAGATCGATTTAATACCTATTTTCGTCTAAAGTATCTAAATACGTATTTAGTACCTCGATTTATTTTAAATAAATTTAAATAAATAGGAATAAACTAGTTTAAATAGTATCGGTAGATAATTAGATATATATAATTATAAGTGAATTATATAGTCTATAATACCGCGCTAGTTTAGGGGGTATTACGCGCGTATATAATTTTCGTAAATTAATATAATTTAAAATCTAAATTAAATTAGTATAATTATAGCGCTCTATATAATCTTAGCGAGCTACCCGGCGCTAGTAGAAAATCACGGATTTAAAATCTTAAATCCGAAGTTACTATTTTTAGGTTTTTTATTAATTTTTTTTTTTTTTTTTTTTTTTTAAAATATTGTCTTTTCGTTATTTTTCCGCCTAAAGCCGGTAAAATACATATTTAATATCTCGACTCTTCTTGTACAGTCTCCCGCTTTACCGATATACGATCTTTCTTTATTATAAAGCTCTTTATAATAACGATTAATATATTATAGAGAAAAACAATCTAAAGTTTAAATAAATAATAAACTATAATTAAAGAAAAAGAAGAAACACGAGATTAATTAATATTTAAATATAACTTCGATTTAATATTAAACTATAAATCGTTAGAAATATTAATTTTATATATTTAATATAAATAATTAATAAAATAGATTCTTTTAGAAAATCTATATTACGAAGAGGCTAGAGAGGGTATATATTAGATTTATAATTAAAAAGAAAAATCGAAGAATAGTTTTCTAGGAATCTTAATATAATAAAATTAGAGCAATACCTTTTATTATTATTAAAAGTAGACGCCGTTATTAAATATACGAAAATTATAAATATAAAAGTAGTTTAGCGAGCCTAAAAGAAAGTAAAAAATTAATAAAAATAGAATATTCTTTTAGAATAATAATAATAAAGATTATTAAAATAGATTAGAATCTAAATAATTAATAAAAAGTTTATATTAATCTTTATATTAATATATTTTATTTAAAGCGGATATCGTTAATATATAATAGAATTATTAAAGGTAAATATAACTAGATTATTATTTAAATAAACGAGGTTTCGTTAATTAAATAAATAATAATTAATAATAATAAAGATATAGATTAGGTTAATAAATAACCGTTAGAGGATATTAATAATTTTTTAAATATTAGTAATTATATTTTTAAAGTATATTAATAATTAAATTAAAACGAAATTTATAATATTTAAAGCGAAAATAAAAAGTAAATTAAGACTCGTAATATTTAGGCCTTATTTAATTTATAGGTAAAATCCGGGGACTAGTCGGCCTATAATATTATTAAAGAATATTAAATTATAATATTTAAATTACTCCGCGCTAAAATCGATTACTATAATAAATACCGTCTTCGCGTATATATATATAAAGAGTTTTCGTATTATAAAAGATATAATCTTAAAGTATATTATTTATATTAATCTTTATCCGACTATATATTAATTATAAATTAATATAAACGAAAAGATTTATTAAAGAGGGACCTATAAATTTATTATATTTTTACTTTTATCGAATATATTATTTAAAAGAAAATAATCGTTTAATTTAATACGAATTTAGAAAAATATAGGCGGTATAATCTTAATTAATAAAATCGGCGTCGTAGAATAAATATAAGTCTCGTATTTATTTAAATTAATAAAGGGTAGATTATAATATTAGAATTATATTATCTTTACCCTAATAATTATAAATATAAAAAGTATAATTAAAGACCGAATAAAAATATCAAAAAGGCGCGGAAAGTTAATTAATTAATTAATTTATATACTTACTTTAGTAAAACTACTTTATTAATAAAGGAGTTCCGCGAATACTTTTTTAGTAGGGTTATTAATAGTTTTTACTAATTATTAAAGAAACCTCGTTAGTTGAAAACTTTAATTTATTAATAATTTATCTCTTTTTTTTACTAGTTAATAGCCGATAATTATAATTATTTTAAAATATTATTTATCTCTTCCCTTCGTTTCTTTTTTATTTTTATTTTCTCAATTTTATTTATTTATCTCGTAGGCCTATAGGCCGCTTTATTATATATTTATTAAATAGTCGATACCTACGACCCTCCGGCCGGCGGTTTCTTTTTTTTCTTCTTTTTCTTTATAGGCCTAGATATATTACTAGGCCCTAATAATAATTTAGATTATATTAATTATTCTTTAATAAAAAAGAATTAACCGAGTTACCCCGTCTTTATTATTTACCGCGCGGTTATATATATATTTTAGGCCTAGGTTAATATCTTCCTAAAGTTATATATATTTATTTATTTTATAAACTCCGTTTTATCCCTAGCTAGTTCCGAGTAAAATAATAATATATATTTTATACTTTATTTCCTTTATTTATACTAGTAGCTAGCGCTACGGACTATAAATATCTTTATTTAATATAAGAATTTATTTAATCCGATTTTATTATATTTTAATTATATTATTATAAAGTTTTTAACCTTCTTTAATTAATTATAATAATTAAATTAATCCCCGAATAAATGTCCCTTTTAAGCCGGGTTAATAGTCTATATAAAAATCGTCGTTTTATAATTTTCTTATTTATTTAATTATTACTAGCGGGCCTAGCTTTTTACTCTTTAATTAATAACTTTAATATCCTAGTATTTTTCGATATTTTTAATTAGGTTTATTTAGTTTTTTCTCTTCTTTATAATTATAGTTACTTTATATTATTTTTTAAATCCTAGGGCGCGAATTACTTAGGCTTTCTTTTCCGTTATTAATATCGAAGATATTTACTATTATCTCCCTCCTCTACACTAAAGTTTATTCTAGATCCGTATATTTTTTATAATCGTAATTAAATAGGTCCCTCGATTTATTTAATATTATATTACTAGGCGGTTTAATTAAAGATTAATTAATATAATTACCGACTCGGCTTTAAATACTAGAATTAAAATAATTTTAAATACTTTTAGGACCGTCCTAAAATAGTTATTTTAAATAATTATTAATTTCTTTATATATCTCTTTATAGCCTTTATCGTTCTTTTTAATTAATATTATATCGGAGCCGTAAACGTTAATATCGGTTTAATTATTATATTATATATTATTTTATACTTCGCGAAGGTAGCGCCTTATATCGAATTAATTAAATACTTTATAGCGCGGCTTTAATTAGCCGCTTTTATTTTAATTTAGGTTAAATATAGTTTTTATTTTAATTTTAAATCGATATATAACTCTAAAACTTTAATATTCGTTTTAGATTCGATAATTATATTCCTAAAGTTTATCGCTATTTCTATATTAAACTTCTTTGGTATTCGAGATATATAGACTAGCTCGTATTTCTAGGGGGTAAACGATACTTTATAAATAACTATTTATTTTAAATAGATATCGTAGGCTCGTTTTAAATTCGTATAATTTTTCTTTATACTCTCGTTATAAACGAGTAAATAAATATTATTTACGAATCCTCCGACTTATACTAGTAGGTTTATCTTAATATACTCCTCGATTAATAGTATATTAAAGAATAGAAAGAGTACCGGTAAAATAAACGATTTTTATAAAATACCCGTTATTACTTTCTTTAGTATACTCGTTTTTCTTTTAAATATTACGGATATAGTTTTATTTAATAAAAAGCTTATTATCTAGTCGATAATTAAACTCGGTATATCTTTTATTCGTAGGTCGTATAATAGTCTTTTATATAAGACGTTATCGAACGCTCCCGCTATATTTAGTAATAATAGATTTATTATCTTTCCCCTCCCGTTCCTATTATAGTTCTATATAGTATATATTATATTTATAAGGGTCTCTAGCGCGGTTTTTATTAAACATTTTCGTCTAATCTTTATTTATTATAATAGTAGTAGTTTATACTCTTTTATTATATTATTTAATTTTTTAGAAATAACTACTTCTAGCGCTTTATTAAATATATCGAGGAGTATAATAAATCTATATAATTTTAATTTTAAGTAATCGCCTTTTTTCGGTTTTTTAAAGATTATTATATTAGTTTTTTTAAAATACCTCGGGTAGTATCTCTATTTAAGGTAGACCTAGAATAAATAAATAATAATATTTATTACTTCCGTTTTTATTATAGTTCTTAGGAATCGGTTTAGGATTCTAGTTATTCTTAATACTTTATTAATAACTAGGTATTATATTACCTTATATATTTTTATTTTTATTATTTCCTAGTTTATTCTAACGGGCTCTAGGTACTTTATTCCGTCGATATTATTTAAATCTATCGTCCGTAGAGGGGGAAATAATATCTTTTATAAAACTTTTATTTTACCCTCGAAGTCTTTAGTTTTTCCTCCTTTATTATTTTTAATAATTAAGATTTAAAGAAATTCTTTAAGATAGTTATTTTTCTCCCTTCTTTATTTTATAAATTTTTATACTCCCGTCGACTTTAATAAAACTTTATATATACTCTCCCGCTAAAAGAATATTTTCGTTCTTCGAATTATATTTTTTTTTTTATTATTTATTATATTTAGGGCCTCCTCCGTCTAGGTATTTTAATTCCGTTTATATTTCTTTATATATTCCTTTACCTTCCGCGTAATATTAATATAATAAGAGTTTTAGTAGGATTTAGCTCCTTAATATAAATAAACCTATAAAATTATAAACTTAATAATTTCCTAGAAGTCTTTTATTATTTTATTTAGGTATTAATCGATATTTTTTTTACTTTTAAACTCTAACTTCCCTAGTATTTAATAAAGAGACTTTATATTTTATTATATTTTCTTTCGGGTAATATTATTCTTAATCTTCTTTTAAATATACCGAGTACGTAGTATTACCTCTTTTTATATTTATTCGAATTCTATTACTACTACGCTTCGGATTGGCGTGGGGATCCCTAAAGGGAATACTAGCGTAGGGTGGGGTAGGGTGGGGCTTGGGGTAGGGATCGCGGTTCGATCCCTACCCCAAGCTAAGGTGGGGTGGGGTAGGGATATACTAAGGGATCCCTACTGCGCCAAGATAATAACCTTAGGGACGTATCATAGCTGCTGCTGCCCCTATGGATATACGCATTTATGGCTGCTGCTGCCCTCATGGATATACGCACTCATGGCTACTACTGCCCCTATAGATATACGCACTCATGGCTACTACTGCCCCTATAGATATGCGCACTCATGGCTACTACTGCCCCTATAGATATGCGCACTCATGGCTACTGCTGCCCCCATGGATATGCGCACTCATGGCTACTACTGCCCCCATGGATATGCGCACTCATGGCTGCTGCTGCCCCCATGGATATGCGCACTCATGGCTACTACTGCCCCCATGGATATGCGCACTCATGGCTGCTGCTGCCCCCATGGATATGCGTACTCATGGCTACTACTGCCCCCATGGATATGCGCACTCATGGCTGCTGCTGCCCCTATGGATATGCGCACTCATAGCTGCTGCTGCCCCCATGGATATGCGTATTTATGGCTGCTGCTGCCCCTATGGATATGCGCACTTATAGCTGCTGCTGCCCTCATGGATATGCGCACTCATGGCTGCTGCTGCCCCCATGGATATGCGCACTCATGGCTATTGCTGCCCCCATGGATATGCGCACTTATGGCTACTACTGTCCCCATGGATATGCGCACTTATGGCCACTACTACCCCCATAGATATACGCGTACTTATGGCTACTACTACCCCCATTATAGATTAATAATAAGATATATTATAGATTATACTATAGAGAGACGATTATTACATTGATTATTATAATTAATATCTACTATTATTCTTTACTCTTTACTTTTTAACCGATTTTAAATCGAAATATTCTTAAGAATAAAATAATAAGTTTAAGGGAAAACGCTAATATTAAAACGTATTAGTAAATATTTAAAAAGGGTTAGTTTTAAATTTAAAACTAAACTATTATTTAAATATTCTTTTAATTTTAAAATAAACGAATTAAACTACGTCTTTAATATAATTTTCGGTTATATCTAACTTTAAGTTAATAATAGTCTTAATTTTAATATTAACCTGAATAATTATAGGTCCGAGCGCTTATTCCATGAGTACGCGCATTCATGGGGGTAGTAGTAGCTATAAGTACGTATATTCATAGAGGTAGTAGTAGTTATGAGTACGTATATCTATAGAGGTAGTAATAATCATGAGTATATATATCCATAGAGGTAGGAGTAACTATAAATGCGTATATCTATAGGGGCAGTAGTAGCTATAAGTATATATATCTATAGAGGTAGTAGTAGTTATAAATATATATATCCATAAGAGTAGTAGTAGTTATAAGTACGTATATCTATAAAGGTAGTAGTAGCCATGAGTATATATATCTATAAAGATAGTAGTAGCTATAAATACGTATATTTATAGAGGTAGTAGTAGTAGTAGTTATAAATACGCGTATCTATAAGGGTAGTAGTGTTATTAGAATAATTATTAGAAATCCGTCTTAACGTAGTAGGGATCTTTAAGGGATTTTTATTTTACTCTACTCTACCTTAAGCCCCACGTTAATAGATCCCTATATTAGGTTAGGGTAGGGATTATACCTCGATCTCTACCCTACCCTACGCTAATCCGAAACGTAATTACTACTAGTTTATAATCGGAGTTATAATATAAATTTTCGCGGACTATAAAATTATCTATAATTTAGTACACTCCTCTTATAAAGAATAATAAATCGATTATATTTTTATATCTTCGGGCTTTTTATATAATAGATATTTTTAATAACTTTAATTTTATTTCCCTCGACTTTATTATTCCTAGGAGATAGTCGGTTATAATATAATATATATATTATTTAATATTATTTTAGTTAGGGTAGTAGAGGTTAAAATCTTTTAAAAAAATATATTCGTTTTCTTTTATTAATACTTCCTCTAATAATAGTAATATTAACGAATTATTAATTAAGATATATTATATCGGTAATAAACTATATATATTATAGATTTATACTTTCTTATAATAGAGGGGTCTTCGATTAATAACCTCTTCCTCTCTAATTTTATTTAACCGAGATTCCTTTTTATTTCTTCGCTTATTTAATATAATTCTTATAAAGTATAGGTCGCTTTTATAATAAATTAATTCTTAATTATCTATATCGATTCTTTTATTTATATAAAAGTATATACGAGCCTTAAACCTCTCTTATATACTAGGTAGAAATAACTAATACTATTATTATATAATATTTAGGTAGTAGGATTCTAACTAGGCTCCTAGATAATTATAATATCGATATTTTTAATTTACTCGTTTTAGAGTAACCCTATTTATAATATTAAAAATATATATTAATAGGTTAAAAGAGTGGTATAAAGTATTCGGGCCAATATTAAAATACCCCTATTATAGTATTTAAATTAGAATATATTATTACGCTACGGAATAGGGAAGGGAAGGGAAGGGAATAACCCCTACTCCCTTCCCTTCTAATAGAGAAGGGAGCGGAAGGGAAAGGGTAGAAACTACTAGAGAAGAGAAGAGATTACCTACTATTTCTTTCCTCTCTACTCTCCCTATAGGGCTGCCCTATATATAGTTATATATACGTATATATATACCCTATTACTACTCCCATATGGCCTATATATACTCTTATATATAGTTATATATACGCGTATATATGCCCTATTACTACTCCTATACATACCTTATATATACCCCCATATATAGTTATATATACGCGTATATATACTTTATTACTACTCCTATATATACTCTATATATACGCGTATATATACTTTATTACTACTCCTATATAGTTTATTACTACTTTTATATATAGCTTATTTATACGCGTATATATACTTTATTACTACTCCGATATAGTCTATATATACCCCTATATATAGTTTATATATACGCGTATATATACTCTATTAAATAGTATAAAGATTAGGATAACTAGGAAAGTAATTAAGAAACACTAAGTCTTATATTTAATTTGGATTAGTCTCTTAGTATTAACTATATATAAAGTAGTTTATAAAGGTAAGAATAGGTTATGTATATATATATATATACCCTATTACTACCCCTATATATAGTTTATATATATATATATATATACCCTATTACAGCCCCTATATATGATTTATATATACGCGTATATATACCCTACTACTACTCCTATATAACTTATATATACTCTTATATATAGTTTATATATACGCGTATATATGCCCTATTAATACTCTCATATATAGCCTATATATGAGTTTATTACTACTTTAAAATATGGTTTATTCTTATTTCTATATATTATATATAACTAATGCCAAGAGGCTAGTCCAAATTAGGTATAAGGTTTAGTATTTCTTAACTACTTTCCTAATTATCCTAATCTTTATACTACTTAATAGAGTATATATACGCGTATATATAGGCTATATAGGAGTAGTAATAGGGTATATATATACGTATACATAGACTATATATGAGGGTATATATAGGCCACATAGGAGTAATAATAAAATATATATAAACGTATACATAGGCTATATATAGGGGTATACATGAGCTATATATAAAGATATATATAAACTATATAAAAGTAACAATAGGGTATATATAGGCGTATATATAGATTATATATAGAGGTATATATGAGCCACATGAGAGTAGTAATAAGATATATATGGGCGCATATATAGGCTATATAGAAATAGTATTAAAATATATATACGCGTATATATAGGCCATATATAAGGGTAGTAATAGAGTATATATACACGTATATATAAACCATATATAGGGGTAGTAATAGGGTATATATATACGTATACTTTATATATAGACTATATATGGGGGCAGCCCTATAGGGAGAGTAGAGAGAAAGAAAATAATAAGAAATCTCTTCCCTTTCTTAAATTAGGGAAGAGAATTACTTTAGGTCTATCCCTTCCCTTCCCTATCCCTTCCTCTAGGGAAGAGAAGGGAAGGGAAGGTAATCCCTACCCTATTCTATAATATATATATTATAGTATTATAATTATCCCCCCCCCTAGAGCCACGTCCCCGTAGCGAAAGTAGGTAGATAGTTATAATATTAAAAGTAATTAAACTTTAAAGATACGACCTCGAGTATATATAATTATTTTAGAGATTAAAACCCGATTTCTAAAGCCCCTAAAAGACGCTACTAGTATATTATAATATACGGTTTATTTTAAGGCCCCCGAAGAGTACCTATAAAGTATATATATAGGCGCGGTTTAGTTCTAAGGCCCTCGAAAGGTATCTTTAGAGTATATATATAAATACGACGTTATAGTCTTTAATAGATATTATTAATAAATTTTAAAATTAATTAAATATTTATAAAGTTTTTTCTAGGGCCCCCGAAGGGTACCTCTAGAAAATATATATAAACGCGGTTTAATTTTAGGGCCCTTAAAGAGTACCTCTAGAGTATATATAAATACGACTTTTCTAAAGTTTTATATAAATACTACTAGCGGTTTCTAGAGTCTTTAAAACGGGTATTATTAATAGTTTCTAAAGTTTTTAAATAGATATTATTAGAGCTTTAAAGAAGTAACCCCGAGTATATATATATAAATATATTTTACGAACTCTAATTAATTTAATTATAAAATTAATTAAATACCTTTAATTTAAAAAATCCCTCGAAATTTAATTATTCTAGCGCCGTAGCGCCAAGAGCCGAAAATAATTTGAATTTTTTAATATTCGAATACTTTACTTTAATATAATTAAGACTTTAAAGTAGAGTTTATATAACTTTTTTTAATAATTTACTTTTAGGTAACTAGTCTAGAAGCGTAGCCCGAATATTATTATAATATTAAAGGTATATACTAATAAGTTAAAAGAGCGGCGTAGAGTATTCGGGTTAATACTAGAATACCCTTATTATAATATTTAAACTAGAATATATTATAATATTATATTATTATTAACTTCGATTCCTTTTTAATATTATACTATATAACTTTAAATTAAGTATTATAATTTATTATATATTAATATTATTTCCGTAAATTCCTCGTTTATTTTTTAATTATTTAGTAGTATTAATTCTAACTAGTTTTCGTTTAATTAATCGAATATTATTATTAAAAAGTTATTTAAAACCTAAAGAATTATTTACCTAAATATTATTATTAATTTATTATTTTATCTCGGCCTCTTTATTTTCCTAGGTATAATAACCGCGTTTTAAATTTTATTAATTATATTCGTTATTATTTTCCTCTTCTTTATACTCCTAGCCGGTAGTAATATAAATTTATTATTAATTAATTATACCTAGGAGCTTAAAGTTATTATTTTTAATAATATCGCGAATTACTTAAATTTATTCTCTAATTTTTATTAGATTCGGTATATTTCTTTTTACCTAACTAGGTACGTTCTACTCTAGGATTTATAATATCTAGAGTAAATCGTATAACGCTTTTCCTTCGGGCTTTTAATATTATATTTATATAATTAATAAAATTCTATATATATCCTATATTTAGGCTAGTTTTTATAAATTAGGGCTATATAGCCGTACCTCTAATAATTAAAATACTATCTCGGGTTACTTATTCTCTCTTATTTTTTATATAATAATAATTATTCGTTTTTTAAAAACCCGTCCGTTACTAGTTTATTTATTATATCTAGGTCCGGGATTTTAAAAAGGAGTATTAAATATTTCTTTTTATAATCGTATTCGTCTAGTTTAAAAGCGAATCCTAATTATTTTATATTTATAATATTTAATCTTAGGTATAGTTTATAATTATTTTTCTTTAATATCTTTATTATTATTTTTTAATTATTTATATCGACGGCCTTCTTTCTTATACTATATATTATTATTATATAGATTTATCTTAATACTCTCGCCGAGGGGTTAATATTTTTTATTTATTTAATTATTTTCTCTAATTTTTACTTTACCTTTATTATTATATAATATAAAACGAAGTCTCTTTTTATTATTTATTTTACTCCGATAATCGACTCTATTACCCAGTAAACTCTATTCCGGAATATTTTAATTAATTAAAAATTAATTACCTTTTTAAATTATCCTCTAGCCTTAATATTATTTATCCTAATTATTAATTACTTCGCTTTCGCGCTAGTCGTTATTACTAGGGGAGGAGGGTTCGTTTCGATTATATATCTCGATAAAATAAATATATATCTACGGGTAGTATTAGTTTAACTTTATATTAATAATATAAATATACTCCTCGCTCTAAGTTTTTAAATCTTTTATTTTAACGAGTTTATTTAGATCTTTTAGAGCCTACGCTTTTTTACTAATTCTTATATATAATTAAGAATTATTCCTAGCGCGATCTATATTAGTTATAATTTATAATATATTATCTATTATACCTCTTTATATTCTATATCTTTTATAGTCTTTATTATAATTATTATTAATTTTTCTAAAGTTTTTATACTCTCTTTATACCCTCTCGTTTAATTACTAGTTTTATTTTATTATTACGACGTTTTTATCGGGTTAAAACGCGTTAATAATCTACTCTTTATTTTAATACCTTAAATCCTATCTCTACTACCTCTATTCTCTTTTATTTTAACTAATTTCGTAACTCTTTAAAGTAGTGAAATCCTATTAACCTAACTTTCGTCTTATCTTTCTATTAAAGAGATTCTAGTAAAAGATATTTATTTAAAAATTAATTCACCGTTTAATTTCGGCGCGGAAAGTATTTAGAATAATATTAGGGCCGGAGTATATTTAAGTTATAAAAAAAGCGAAGGATATTATTCGTTCTAAAGATTAGAAGAAGATTTCGAAGGGGATAATATAAATTATTAAATTAAAAAGTATTTTTAAGGCCCTCTTTAAATTAAAAGAAGATTATATTATCGAATAAAATTCTAGATATAAACGTAAAGAGTGTATTTAATTATATATTTAAATATTTAATATACCTAGTTTATAAAATTTTTAATCGGAATTATATTAATTTTTATACTAGCTTTATTCGATTTATATTATATATCTTTACTCTTTATATCTCTTTTAACTCCTTTTATAGTTCGAAACTCTACTCGTCTTTTTATAATCTTTTAAAGATTTTAAAATAAAGCTAGATTCTTTATATAATTTTAATATAATTTATTTATTTATTTATTTATTTATTTATTTATTTATTTATTTATTTTTTTATTTATTTATTTATTTATTTATTTATTTATTTATTTATTTATTTATTTATTTATTTATTTATTTATTTATTTATTTATTTATTTATTTTTTAACTCTTTAAGCCTATTAATTACCTCCGGTTTAAAGAATAATTTTATATTCGATTTCTTCCTCTATATTAAATAACTGGACGTAGAGTCTTAAATAGAATATATATATTTTAAATTACTCCCGTTTATTTAATACCCGGAAATTTTAACTTTTAAATTACTTTCCTAAATCTTTTTATTATTAATATAGTTTTTACGCGTATTTATATTATTTTATAAATTTTTACCTAGAGGCTAGATTCTTTAACTCTTCTTTAATTATAAATTAAATTAATAATTAAAATTAAAGATTCTTTATTTTTTTTATCCTTATTATTAAGTCTTAAAATAATAACTTCGTTTATAAGATTATTATACCCGCCTTTATTTTCGATATTTATAAAGTTATTATTATTTTTTATTATAGCCTCGTCTCGTCTTTATATATCTACTTCGTACTTTTTAAGAGTTATTATTTCTTTATAATTTAAATTTTATTAAAATACTATTACTTCGTTTTCTTTAAATTAAAAAGAATTAAAGATTATAAAAATTAAAAACGTTTTAGGACTATAGAATTTTTAAACTATATATAATTAATGAATATATTTATCGATATAAAGATTAGTATAAATAAAAGATTTACTCGTTTCCCGATATTTTCGAAATTCTTTACTCCGATTTCTCGGGTTCGATAACGTTTTATTTTTACCCTTAATTAAATATTTAAGACTATTTACTTTAATATTTCTTTTAATATAGATTTTCTTTTATTAAATAATTTACGGGCGCCGGTCGAATTACTCTTTAAATTATTTTTAATAAAAATTCTTTTACTTTTACCTAGTCTCTTTATTTTATTTTTAGTCTTTAAATATAATTATCTTTCGAATTAATTTTAAAAGAGTTATTATATTATATAACCCGCCTAAGGTTAATTAAATTTAAAAATAATATTAACTAAATTTATCCTACGCCTTTTTTAGACTCTTTAATATAAATTTCTTTTAAGGCGTAATCTTCTTTATAAACTTTTTTTCTTTACTTTTAAGATAATTAAATAACGTATTATAAACCGAAAAAGTTATATAAATAATCGGTATATATAATATACCTATTATATATATATATTAATAGAATAGTTTATAAAGTTCGATAAGGTATTTTATTTAAATTTATTTATTTTTATTTAATTATAGTTATTCCGTTTATTTACGGAAAAATTCCTTTAACGCCGGCCTTAACTTTAGGGCGCGGATTAATATATAATAAATTAAATCTTATTTAGTCGCTATATCCTAGAAGAGTTTTATTATTATAAATTTATTTCGATATTTCTTATTATATATCTTTAATATCTAATTCGGCCCGGTTAATTAATATTTCTCGTTATTTAACTACTTTTAAATATCCTAAAAGTATTTATACTATCAACTACTTTTATTAAGATAAATAAAGACTTTACGAATTTATATTCTTTAATATAAATAGAGAAATAGATATCGGTATAATGATTAATATATTATTTAAAATATAGAAGTACTTTTATTAAAATAAACGGGATCCTAGGTTCTTTCTTTATTTTAGAAAGTTTTTATTTATTTATTTTATCGTCTTAATCCTTCTAAAAGTCTTTATTTATTAATAAGATTTTAATTATTTTAAAAAGTTCTTTTAAACCTAGTTAAATAATATATAAAATATATAAAATATAGTGAATTCCGGTATTCGTAAAAGTATTTTAATTATTATAGAAATCGCGGATTTTATTTTCTAATTCCTTTTTTATAATTAAAAACTAGGCCTTTTCCTCCGGTAATATAATTTCGAGGGTTTAGTATATATTATTATTATTAAGAATATTATCCGTAGTAATTAATATTCTTTAATTTATAATAATAAATAATAATTTTTAGATACGAGGCTAGGTTAATATTATTATACTTTCTCTTTATATATTTAAAAATAAGGAGTACCTCGTAGTATTATTATCGCTAGTTAATAAAGTATATATTTATAATTATATAACTTTATCGGTTTTTAGAAAATTATAAATCTAGCGTTATAATAACTTTTATATCGTTATTAAATAAATTCCGAAGGAGTTAATTTTAAATATCGTTATATTTCTTTATAATATAATTTTAACTATAGATATAAAAGAGAGAGTAATTAACGAGTTCGTATATTTAAATACTCGTTATATATTAATATTATTAATAAATCGTAAAGAGAGTCTAAACCCGATAATTATTTATATAAATAATTTAGAGAAGTCTTTAAATAATATTTCTCGGCTTTTAAATTATAGTATATTAATCTTTCTTTTACTTCTCTATAATTAGGATTATAAATATTTATATTAATTTTTATATTTATATATTAAGCGGGTTAGAATATACCTAGTCTCTAAAGAATAATATAGTTTAAATCGATTTTATATTTAAATATAAAGCTTTCCTCTTATATTAATTTAATATAAAATATATTTTTATATTATTCTAGGTATTAATCCTTATAATTATTCGGTTATATTTTTTATAAATATTTCTCGGCTCCTTTATACCTACTATAATATTATTATAAAAGAACTTTTATTCTAGAGCTAGTTTAGGCGATATTTAAAAGAAATTAAATATATAATCTTTATATTTCTAATTTTTTTACTTAATTTTTTAGGTACGATACTACTCTTATTTATAAAATTATTCGAGAAAAACGATAGCTATTTCTGTTATATATATATAATAATATTTATCGGAATCTTTAGTCGTTAAGCTCTTTATAAAAAATTATCTTAAATAATTAAATTAAAAGTAAAAGAATATTAATTATTAGATTTAGAATTATTAATAACGAAGTTATTATTTTAAAATATTCTAGAAACGTATTTTAGAAACTAGTAAAGAAAGTAGGAAAATAAAAGAAATTATTAACTCTTTTATAATTATATAATTTATAGAGGTACGCTATATACGGTAGTTATAATTTAATTATATTAATACCGGATAAGAAGATTATAAAGATAGATTTATATTTATTTTATACGTTTTAGGTTAATATCCCGTTAAAAAGTAATTTTAAATATATAGTAAATTAATATTTTAACCCTCCTTTAGAAATTGTTTTCAAGATTTAATTAAATCCTTATTAATTTAAGTTAATAGTTATACCTTTAATTATTAATAGAAATATAACCGATATTAATCTTAAATTACTCGATAATTTTAATAATAACGCGAGAGTAAATTAAAGCCCTTAATTATTAAGAATATAACGGAATTTAAAAATAGCGAGGAAAGTACCTAGTATATAAAAAATATATATAAAGAAACTCTAGGTAAAGAAAATCGCGATATAAAATAAAAAATTAAAGAGTAGTAATTAATAGGATCTTTATAATTAAATTACTATTTAATTTAACTCTTTAATTATTATTCTATAAGAAATTAGGTTTCTTTAAAAGATTATTAATCTTTTAATTTTAAAACTACTCTTTACGCGCTTTATACGCGAAGTTATATATACCTTTTATAAATATTATTTTCGTATATAGTCTATAAGTCTAAACACGTTATAAAAGATCTTAGAGGCGATATTAATTAAAGAACTCATAAATAAATAATTTAATATTATTTTTATAAATATATAATCTTAATTTTAATCGTAATAATTAATTTTTATATAATTTATAATAAGCGGATTATTATAGCCCCGAAGGATATATAGTTTATACGGCGATTAAAGGCTATATATACTAGGTAAGAATATATTATAATTAATATCTAAAAGTTAATATTTTATTATATTTATCTTAATCTTTATATTAATTAAATTAATATCGTTACTTTTATTATGAAATTTGGACTTAATTATAAACTTTTAGACTTTCGATTTTATTTTAGAATAATCTATTAATTATTTATAATTACTATAATTAATACTATAATTTATTAGTATAAAATAGGATAAGAGATTATTTTAATATAGAAGTCGTTACCGAAAGAGTATAATTTTTTATTATAAAATTAAAGTAAATAATAATTAGGGATCCCGTTTTTAATATTATAAATCCGATTATTCTATTTATTTATAATCTTATTTTCCTTTATACCGAAATTATATTAATTACGCTATTAAAAAAGTATTTATCTTAATTTAAAATACTATATAATATATTTATATATATAAGACCGGTATATTTAGTTATTAATAATTTAATTAATTATAATCTTCTTTATATTTATTTATACTTTAGTTTTTATAAGTAAAGTAAAATTAAATAAAAATAAATTATAAGATAATAAGATATTAAACTATTATAATCCTATAATTATTAATATTTAAAACACTAAATAAGTATATTAAGATAAAGATTAGGATTAGGATAAATAATATTAATTTAATTTATAGAAAATAACTCCTTAGCTCCTAAATTATAGAGTAATTAATCTACTATATAAGGGGGTAAGACTACTAGGATATAGATTAAAATAAATAATATTAATAAAGTCTATAATAATCGCCTAAATATTAGGGCTTTAGAATAGAAAATATATAAAATAACCTTAATTTTCCGGTAAATCTTACGGTATAAATATTAAGATAAATAATTTTAATAAAATATATAAATCGTAGTTATTCGGTCCTATATAAGAATAAATCGATTTCGACGATATCGTTAATACGAATTAATTAAATATACTAGATTAATTCTCTTAGCTTATCTACCCTAAATTAAAGAATATAATTTAACCGATATTTATTTAACTATATAAACTACCTATATTTAAAAATAAAATAGAAGATAATAAATATAACTCGGGTAAAGATACTAAGATTAAAAATAACAATAATATTAACGACGATAACGAGGCGATCGTCGATAATAATAATAATATAATAAGGTTAAAAGACTATATAAACTATATAAATAATAATAATATATACGAATAAATTAAGGATAATCCTAAATATTAATAATTATACTAAAAATACTAATATAATAATTACGAATATATTATCGAAAGAAAGGATTATAAAATAGGGAATATATTTCTTTATTATCCTTATCCGGTTAATTCCTCGAATAATATCTAGATTTAATTAATAATATTTAAAATCCCGGAAGACTATTAAAAGAATAACGATTAAGATAAAGATTAGGACGATTCGGCTCTAAATAATTAAAATAAACCTAAATTCGATAGTATTAAATCTTATATAAATTATATAGAAGAGCGTATCCTATACTTTTATTTAAAAAAAGTTAATTTTATCTTTTAAAGATATAAGAACTACCGGTAGAATAATTTAAATTATTTTATACTCGATTATTCTTATTCTAATTAAGATATAAAAGATTTAATAATATAAGAGGATATTTAAAACCCTTCCGGTTAAGATTAAAATCGGGATAAAATTTATAAGAATAAATAACTAAAGTAGATCCCTTATATTAATAAAAATAATCTACCGAAACCTAATATAGGCGAAATACCTCTCGATCGTTTAAAGAGTATTATTAAAGAAATATATACTACTCGCTAGGTAATTTTTAGGAATTTAAAAATAAATTAAAAAATAGTAAAAAAGAAAGAGAAAGCGAATAAAATATAAAAGACTAAAACTATAATTAAAGATAAAGATTCGTTATCTTATTATATATCCTAGCTTTATTATAATCTTTATATTAATCCGTTATTATAAAAGCTTTTTTAAAACGTGGATATTCTTCGGGAAAAACTAAAGTAAAATAAAATAATAAATAATTTATCTTAATCTTAATTTTATCGTAATAATTTTATTAATTTTATATAATTTATTAAGGTCTTAAAGTATAAAACCCTATATATAAAAGCGCTAGGAGTATTTAAGTTTATAAGTTTTTCCTTTATACTAGATATACTATAAATTTTATATTAATTTTTAGATATTAATACTAGTTACGCCTTTATCTTAAGGCTCTTTATTTATTAATTAGATCTTTATAAGAATATAAATAGTTAAAACTTTATTTAAATTCTTACTTAAAGACCGCGCTTAAGTCTTAAAAAAAAGAAGGGGAAGAATAAATTAAATTTTTATATCTACCTAACGACGTATAAAGCCCGGTAATAAATTTTATATTATTATTAATTATTTTTATCCTAATTCAGATATTAATCTCTATTAACGAAAATATTCTAGGAAATTAAAAGATATTAAAAGACTTTCGATTTATTAATTTTAAAAGTACTTTTTTTATATCTAGTCCGCGAGATCTATTATTAAAATCTTTTTAAAGATATACGATTTTAGAGTAATATATTTAGCGCTTTATAAAAGACTATAAAAGATTATTTAATATATATATTCTTTAATAAATTTATTCCTTATATTATCCCTAAATAAATTAAAATCTAATTTATTTAATAATTAATTTATATATTATATATAGTAAGTATATTACTCTTTAGGCGAAGGATATTAAATTATTAAAAATTTTAACGAAAATATTAGGCGGGTAAATAAATATTAATAATTAAAGTAAAAAGAGGTTTCGCTAGGAGATAAAATCTTTTTTAAGAATTAATATAAAGATTAATATAAAGTATTTAAATAATAGATTCCGAAAGGGATTAATTAATAAATAAATATTTATAATTTTATTATAAAATAATCTAATTAATCGTTTAATAATAGTACGAATAATTAGTTTATATATTAATATATTACGATATTAGAGCTCGTAGAAAGATAAAGGTCTTTAACGAAAATATATAACTTCGAAAAATAAAATAAAATAAATAATAATTAAGAATCCCTCTTTTAGTATTATAAATCCGATTATTCTTACTATCTTCTACTTTACTTTCCTCTATATTTAAATTATATTAATTACGATATTAGAAAAGTATTAATCTTAATTCGAAATTACTTTTAGTATATTATATATATAAAGATCGATATAATTAATTACTAATAACCTAGTTAATTATTATTATCTTTATATTTATCTCTATATTTATCTCTTTAAGTAAGTTTGATTTAAATTAAATTTTACTACTATTTAATAATATATTTAATTATCGTAGTTATAGTATTATAAATTTAGTTATTATTTAGTATAATTATTAAGATAAAGATTAGGATAAATAATATTAATTCGATTAATAAAAAATACCTCCTATATTTTCTTTCGAAGTTAAATAAATAAAGTCGTTACTCTTAATAATATTATTAATAGTATTAATTATATATATTTAATATAGTAAATACCTCCTCTTAAGGGCGATAGATCTTAAAACTAATTTAATAAAAAAATAATATCGCCGAGATAGGTTTTAGGATAATAAATATTAATTATATATTTTAAATCTAGTAATCTCGGAGCTATAAATCGCCTAAGCTAGGATCCGAAAAACTAGTTCTTATAATATCGGATATATTTAATATAAACGTAAAATTACTAGGATAAAGATTAAAATAAATTATATTAATCGAATTTATTAAATATAATCGCTTAAATTATAAATCTTTTATTCGGGACTAAACCTTATAGTAGATTTTTAATTATAAATAAAATTATTAATATAAATCTTAAAGTAAATTATATTTACGAAATATATAAAATATAATAGACCGTACTTTAATTATTAGGAGTCGGAGGAATAGGATATAATATCTTTAATTTTATTTATAAAAATCGCTTTTAAATACTTTTTCGAGATTAATAAAATCGAGAACTATTTAATTCGTTATTTATATTAAATACTTTATTAATATCCCGCGAAATAACGTAAAATAATAATCGGTATAATTGTAAAAACTAGTTTAATAATAATAGTAGTTTAGAATTAAATTAGTTTTATATAGAATACGAGCGTCGAGTTATTTATTATTTATACTTATATAGTAACTTTAATTTAATTAATACGTATTAGTACTACTAGTAGAATAAACTCTTTTATATTCTTAAAAATAAGGATAAAGAAGAGGGGCGTATAAAGAATAAAGAAATATTAATACCGTTAAGAAATCTAAATAAAAAAGGAAAATCGGTATTATAAAAAGAACTAGACGAATTAAATTAAACTAGTTTTATAATACTAGAAATAAATTAGGATTAAGATAAGGATAATTTTAATAATTAAAGTAATTTAAGTTTAAGGTCGTATATATTTTATTTAGACCGAAATTTAATATATATTTATAAATACTTTAACGGAGTATATAGAAATTATCTAAATAAAAAATTCGAATATCTTTTCTAGGAATCGGAAATCGACTCGGATATAAACGAGGATCCGTTATAATCGAATATATTATTAGATATTAATATAATATCTTTTAGTACTCGTCGATAATTTAGGAGTAATATTAAATTAGAATTTAATACCGCGACTATTTATTAAATAGAAAGTTAGTAAATAATAAAAAATAAAGAGCCTATAAAGGAATAGAATATTAAGGATATAATTAAAAGTAAATATTTATTATTTTATTATATATCCTAGCTTTATTCTAATCTTTATATTAATTTATAAATCTAGATATAATTATTAATAAACGTAACCGGCCTTAAAGAAATCTAAAGACTTTATAAAATAATGAATATATTATCTCCTTTCCGGCTTTATTATAATCTTTATATTAACCTTTAATTATTTATAAAGCCTCTAAAGTATAGAAATTTAAATTTAAAAATAAATTCAAAAGTAAACTTAAAGGTAAACTTGAAATTATAAATATAATTAGAAATAATACGTATTTTCCCCTTTATAATTCTATGTAAATATTATATTAATATATATAAATAGGGAAAGAAAAAGGCCTCTAATTAATTTAAATAATATTATAAAATAATAGAGAGGGCTCGAGTATTAGTTCTTTATGAATTTAACCTCTATTTAATAATAAAACTACTACGAGATTAATATTTAATAAATTTTTATATAAAGTCGCTTCTCGTATCTCTTAGACTAAGCGGAAGAAGTAGAGAAGAATAAATTAGATTTTTATATCTACCCGACGATATATAAAGCCCGGTAGTAAGTTTTATATTATTTTTAATTACTTTTATCCTAAGTAAAGTACTAATTCTTATTAGCGAAAATACTCCGGGAAATTAGAAGATATTAAAAGATTTTCGATTTATTAATTCTAAAAGTACTTTTTTTATATTTAATCTATAAGATCTATTATTAAAACTTTTTTAAAAATATACGATTTTAGAATAATATAATTAACGCTTTATAAAAAGTTATAGAAAGTTATTTAATATATATATTCTTTAATAAATTTATTTCCTATATTATCCCTAGATAGATTATAATTTATATTATTTAATAACTAATTTATATATTATATATAATAACTATATTATTTTATAGGCGAAGGATATTAAATTATTAAAGATTTTAACGAAAATATTAGGCGGGTAAATAAATATTAATAATTAAAGCGAGAAGGAGTTTCGTTAAAGAAAAAGATTTTAATAAGAGTTTAATATAAAGATTAATATGATTTTATATATAGAGAATACCGATTAGGGATTAATATATAAATAACTACGATTCGTCGTTTTAGGATATTATAGTATATATTAATTATTTAAATCGAGGGTAATATAAAGGTTAGTCTATTTAATCGCGTTATTAAATTTTAATATATTTTATTTATATTATCGTTACTATAATAACCCTAAAGATACGCGTAGATATAATTTATTAATAGGAATAATAATTAATATAATTAATAAAACGTTATTAGCGACTCTAAAGATATCTATAATTTATATTAATTATTATCCTAATTAATAAAGTATATATACGTATATATATAAACTTAATAGGGCCAGCCCTATTAAGAAGGAAAGAAGAAAATAATAAAGAATCCCTTCTCTTCCCTAGTTTAGGAAAGAGAATAGTTTTAAATTTATCTCTTCTTTTCTCTTCCCCTTTCTTTAGGGAAGGAAAGAGAAGAGAAAGTAATCTCTACTCTATTCTATAATATATTAATTACTACGGAATCGACTATTATATAAAAGTAAATTATAATTATAAGTTTTAAAATAATATATATTAATAATAATAGATCTTTAAATCTTTCTAAAGGAAAGTAAAGAGGTTTATATATTAATATACTCGTAACGATAATAGGACTCTTAAAGAAGAACGTAAATATAAATTAATAAATAAAGAGATTACCTAGTAGTATAAAGTATATTGTAAAATAATAATAATTAGTAAATAAATCTCTACTATAATCGTTAATTTATAGAATTAATTAACGGCGGCGAATTAATATATTAAGGAATTAAAGGCGATAAATAAAGTTTTAAAAAAAAAACCGAGAGTTTCTACTAGTATAAACGGGAATTTAAAGATTATATTAAAGATATTATATTTTCTTCTAAGATTTCCGATAGTAACTAAATCTTTTATATAATATAGTAGTAATATCGAATTCTTTTTTTTCTTAAATCGGCGCTAGTTAAATTTACCTAAATATATTATTTAATAATATATTTTAGATATTTATATAAATTATATTTAAAGTAAAAGTATTTTTATAAATACGATATCTTATCGCTATTATATATAAATAGTTTTAATAATAAATTAAATTTAGTTATACCTTAAAACTATATAATAAAGTTATAAATATAAAAGAGAATATCCGTTATATAAATATTAATATAAAAATAGTAATATTTACTTTTAATATCGGCTCCGTTTACTCCGCCTTATTATTTTCTATAACTAGGTAATCTTTTTAGTTATATTTATATATTTACGTTTACTACTCGCTTATTTAAAGACTTTAATTAATCTACTAGTACTAATAAACTCCTTAATTATATTCTTCGCCCTAACTAGTTTATTTAACTTTATACTAGATATTTTTCTTATTTTTAATTTTATCGATTACCTCTTCTACCTCCTATAACTTATTATTATTAATAAATTCGGGGGTTTATATAAAAGATTCCGCCGTATTAACGTAATCGCGAAGATAATATAATTTAAATAATAATATATAAAAGGTATTATAGATTCTATATATAGAAAGTAGTAATAGGCGGTAAATTTATACTTTTATTTTATTAATAATTCTAAAGAGCCTTATAAATTTATAGAATAATTTCTTATTTAGGCGCTTTTACTTTAGATTCTTTATTATTAATATAATTAAATCACTAATCTTATAACTTTATAGTTTATATATTTTATTATATTATTTAATTTAGAATTTAATAGCGCTTTATAAATATTCTATAATTTTATTCTTTAGAGTTTATAATTATTATATTTTATTATTTATAATTAATATTTTTTTCTCTTAAGAGTCGTCTTCGACCTCTTAACGGATTTTAGGATAATAATTATATATATAGAAAAATAACGTCGTTCCGACGGCGGTACTTTAATTATTATTTTTTAAGAATTCTACTATAAATAGTAATCTAACCTAATTAATTTATTTATTATTAATAAATATACGTAAATAATATTTTAGTATTTAATTTAAATACTTTATCTACTTATTTATTAAAAGGTAAAAGGTACTATTTAGGTATTACTTAATTTTCGAACAAAAATATATAATTAACTAGAAGGTATTTATAAAAATAGAGCCTCTATTACTAATAATACTATTAGGTATATTATAGCGGTAAATAATTTTAAAATAAAATACTTCCGTTATTTAAATAGTATTAATTTTAATAATTATAAATATATATTTAACTATTTTAATAAATCGATTTATAATAATAAAGATAGTATTATAAACGGTATCTCTATATTTATTAAATAGTAAATTAATTATAAAATTTATAGAAATCTCCTTCTAAGGCTAAATAGTAATAGGAAGCGAATTTCATTCGTTATATAAATAATATCGGGGCGCCTTCGTCCGCTAATATATATCGTAAATTTTAATATAATTAATAATTTACTTTAAGTTACCCTCCTAGAAGAATTTTCGGGTAAATAATTTATATAATTTTATAGCGCTAAAATAACCTATTAAAGAATTATTATAATATCTCTTTATAAACTCTTCTTTTAGAGTTTTATTCTTTAATATATAAAGATAATCGTTATATTTTAATAGTCCCTCGAAGTTTATAATCTATATTTTATTCTTTATATAACGGCGGTTCTTTAATATATTCGCTTTAGTTCGAAAAGAGTTTACTTAATTATTATAAATTTATAATTCCCGAATTACTATTTTAATAAATCTTTTAAGATTATTATATATAATTTTAAATATTATTATAACCTCTTATTTTAAAATTACTATTTTTAACTCTATAATTTAAAAAGTAAAAGTTATAATTATTTTTACTTCGTTATTTTTCTCCTCTAGTTAACTACTAATCTAAAGAGTAAATTTATTCTAAAGTATTAATAATAATTTAGTATTTAACAGTGATACTCTCTTATAATTAAAACGCCGCGATAATATATTAATAAGATTTAATTTTCCCGCCCGATAAAAGATTTTAAAATTATAAAAAATTAATTTAAATACTTAACGGGCCTATTTAAAATTTAGCTCCTTCTATTTTATAAAATCTTTTAAATTATTATAATAAATCTAGACTTTAATATAATAAAAGTTATTTTCTAGATAATATTATTATTATTTTATTACTACTATAATAATGAGTAATTCTTAATTATAGATTTTATAATTCTATTTCGGAGGATTTAATTTCCGTGATTAGAATATTATAAAGTATTAATAATTATTCTTATTCTATTATAATAATATAAAATTAAAGTTAAAGTTAGAAGTATTTATCTCTATATATAATTATTTAATTAGATTATAATAATATAGAAAAGGCGCGTTTATAAATATATTTTATAAAATCTAAAACGTTTTCGTAGCGCCGTTTATTTATTTTAATAGATTTATTTTCTTACCTACTTTACTATCTTTAAATAGACTAGTAAATAGTATAGTTATATTAAAATAATTATAGATAAATTATTTATAGAAGTTAACGAAGCCTAAAAAGATTTATACCTCTTAATAAATTTTCGGTTAAAGTTATTCCTTAATAATTTTAACGCGTTCCGGGTTTATTACTACTTTATTAATAAATATAATAAAATTTAAAAACTCGACTATTTCGGTATTAAATTAGTATTTCTTAAAGTTAATAAATAGCTAGAATTAATATAATTATTTAAATATTTATTTAATATACCGTTAATACTCCGCCGGTTTAATACTATAAATTAGGATATTATCTAAATATACTACGTATATTATATTTATTAAATTTATAAACGTACGGTTAATATAAATTTAAAATATCGTAGGTATATTAACGAGCCTAAAAGGTATAACTAAATATTCGAAATAATTATAGTAAATTCGGAAAATAATTTTTTATTTATCGCTTTCCTTAATTTAAATTTTATAATAAGTATTTTTAAAATCTAACTTCGTAAAGATTTTAAAACCGTATAAGCGGTCTAGTATCTCGGTAATTAAAAGTAATAATTATCGATTTTTAATATTTACCGCGTTAAGCTCTAGTAATTAATATAAAAATATAATTTATTATTCTTTTTAAATATAAAGAGAATAAATACTCTAGTTAAAAAGATTAAATAACGGATCTAGTCTTTATAGAGTAAAGATTCTAAATAATATTATAACTCTAATAGTTTAGTTTAAAATAAATTATAAAGAAACTTATAAAGTGGTTCTTTATTAATTTTTATTTTAATAACGTAGTTTCTTTATTTAAAAATAGATAGGGTACTCGCTTTCTTATTTAAAAAAATATTATAAAATATTATAAATTCTTTAAGAATCTTTAGGTTAAGAAGTTCTTTCTATTTACTTCGCGCTATTATAATATATACGACCGCGAATATATTCGGTTTATTTTTAAAATTATTAGTAAATTTAACCGGTTCCTTAATTTATAAATTATTAGAATTAATTTCAAATCGTTATTAATCCGCTTTAGAATTAATTAATATCTTTAATTAACGTAATTTAAATATATTTAGAATAATGTTTAAATCTTTAAGATTTATAGTATAAAATAAAATACTATATTTATACCCTTAATTTTAATTATCGACTATTTAATAATTTAATTAATATATGTTATAATAATATATACTTTACCCGCTAATTAATTTAATTAATAGTAAAGTAGTATTATAAAATTTTAGATTATTTTTAATAATAAACCGTTATTAAATTAAATTAATCTACGCTTTAGAATTAATTAAAGTAATAAATTATTTAACTTTATTCTAAAAAGTAATCTAATCCTTAGAAAGAATTAAAAAGTATATTTTTATTAATTATTTTTCTTACTTTTCTTCCGAGGCGTAAATTAAATTAAATTATTTTTTATTAATATTATACCGATATATATAACTAGTTTATCTAGGTCGGGATATTTAGATTTAATATAATCTTCTATTTTATAATATTAATAAATAATCTTATTATATAAAGAATTAATAATATTAGTTTTATATTTATTATATAAAGAATTAATAATATTAGTTTTATATTTATTACTCTTCTCCTTTGAATATATTTATTTAATATTATCGCCGGTGTTAGATTTAATAATTCGGTTTATTATAAATTTTTCTTTATTAGAGTTCTTTATTTAGGAACCCGAATTAAAATTAAAGTGTCCAAATTAGGTATAAGGCTTGGCGTTTTACCGCTTTCCTAATTGTCCTAATCTTTGTACCACTTAATAGGGCATGCATGCGCGCATACATAGGCCACATGGGAGCAGCAATGGGGCATGCATACGCGCATATATAGCCATATATGGGGGCATATATGGGCCCCATGGGAGCAGCAATGGGGCAGCAATGGGCATGCATGCGCGCATACATGGCCATATATGGGGGCAGCAATGGGGCATACATGCGCGCATACATGGCCATATATGGGGGCAGCAATGGGGCATGCATACGCGCATACATAGCCATATATGGGGGCATACATGGGCCCCATGGGAGCAGCAATGGGGCAGCAATGGGGCATGCATGCGCGCATACATGGCCATATATGGGGCAGGGTCGCCATCTCCGCAAGGAGATTACGGGGGCGGTAAGGCTTAATTTAAATTATATAATATAGTTATAAAATTTATTAATTATATATGTAATTATATATTCGCTAAATATACTATAATATTAATATTTTTTAAGGTTTAAATATATATAAATATAATATATTTTATTTCTATTAATTATTTACTCTAATTATTTAATTATTAATTTCGAGGTTGATTTTAAAATAATTTATAGAGTTTATATTAATTAGAATTATTACTATTTAAATAACGTAAAGATTATTTTATTTTATTTTTTATATTATTTATTAATATAATAATTATATTAATAATATAAATTTATTTTAATATCTACTTTTAATATAATAAATTCTAATATCTCTATATATTCTTATTAATTTTTATAATAATAATTATTAATTTTTATCTATATAAATAATAGAAAGATTTAAAGATTTAATTTTTTTATGAATTTATATTATATTATTAATCTATAAAGTTATTATTCTCGTAGAGAGATTACGGGAGCGATAAGAGTAAACTATAAATAAATAATAAAATTATATAATAGAAACGATAATAAATTTGAAGTATATTTATTTATTTATTTATTTATTTATTTATTTATTTATTTATTTATTTATTTATTTATTTATTTATTTATTTATTTATTTATTTATTTATTTATTTATTTATTTATTTATTTATTTATTTATTTATTTATTTATTTAT